>Ga0163144_10003407_pt1 | contig 36218 bp, 34 predicted proteins | sample OliLak19BULKMAT1_FD_123175 | JGI IMG/M metagenome (GOLD analysis project Ga0163144, IMG submission 123175) | Freshwater microbial mat bacterial communities from Lake Vanda, McMurdo Dry Valleys, Antarctica - Oligotrophic Lake LV.19.BULKMAT1 | ecosystem: Environmental > Aquatic > Freshwater >...
GTTTTGAAGAGTTTTTGATCACTTCGATCAATAACAACCTCGACGTGCTGCTCGGTACCTGCCGGAACCAGGAACAACTCTGTGCGGACATTATCAATTTGCGCCATAGATTTTGGAATGTAATCTGGCAAGATACTACTCATCTCTTTTTTGATTCGATCAGCATCTGTGTAATAGAGCGCATCAGCATTATCAAGATATCTTTCAGGCTTAAAGTAGTTCACCGTCGTAATAACGCAGACAAGAATCAGTAGTGAACCAAGAATCATCCGATGCAGTTTTCTGGAGAGCAAAGAAATTCCAGCTCCTGAGAGTATTGCTAGCATCAAGCTAACAATAGAAAGCCACCGCCACGGAAACTGAATGGTGGTGAGTAATGGCACAGCATCCCAGATGAACTTGGAGCGCAGCAAGGTCATAAAGGCACTCAGTACCAGCAGCACTCCAAATATCGCATAAAGTGCTAAGCGTGAGTACGGCTGGCGACGTTTAAGCAGAGAGATTAACCAGAAAATACCAAACGTTGCTCCACCTAGTAACTGACCGAACCCTAAGAAATACGACATCGTGTCCTCTGGACCCCATGACGAACCGCCATATCCCCAAAAAGGAATGAAAAACTGCCGAATGTATAAAAAGTGATTTGAGTAGTAAAAATACCCAGAGAAAATCTGATTGATTTGGGTGAATTGATTCTCAAGTAAAGCCGGGAAAAGGTAAAAGGCACAGAGTCCGACGGCAAAAGTGTAGGCACCAATCATCGCAATTCCATCTTTAATAGCCATTTTTAGGCGAACTACACGACTGTCTTGCCAATGTCTGCTCAACCAGTAACATACCGCAAATACGGCGCTTACTGGCACAAACATTAAGGTCGTCAGGTTATGGCTCAGCATGAGCGTAAGTAAACCTGCCAACAGCACCCAAAATCCGCGTTTCTCTCGATGAATGATCATCACAATACCAAGTAGTACCCATGGTAGTGCCATCATCGCCCAAGCTTCACTCAAAGCGCCACGGACGTAGAGGTTGACGGCTCGATATGGAGCAAGTGTGTACGCTGCTGATGTCACCCATCCACCGATACCACCAAAGAGCTTTTTCCCCAAGTAGTATGCTCCAATACAGGTCAACACATTGCTAATGATGTAGAGAATTTTAATGATCAGGACGATATCGAGATTCAGCCACAGTAACCCGGCGCCAACTACGAATGGGAGAGGGGCATAAAACTCAAAAAGCGGCATTCCATAGCCATACCCGAGGTTTTCTGACCAACGAACTGGGAGCTGTCCATCTTTGAAACCATCCAACATTTCCGCAATTCGAGCCCCGTGGGTGTAGTCATGGACATGGAAAAAACCTGGATTGATCAAGCTCCAACTAGTAGTGAAGATAAGGAGCAGGGCAAAGAAAGTAAAAAGTAGCTTTTTCATGGAATAACTTATTCTATGCTATCAGACTTGATCCGTGATGACACTCTCCGTACAATCGCTGTAATGCACTCAGACCACAACACGGTATATCCCGTTTCACCCAAGATAATTTTCAGGATTATGGTAGGCTTGATTGTCTTCTTCTCGATCATGGCAGGTTACTACCAGAGTCGATTTGGAGTCTGGAAGTCGAATAATCAACAAATTCTTGAGAAGTTTGACGTACAAACAACTCAAGAACTGCTCAAGAAACAAGTGGAGGTGAAATGAAAGTACTCGTTACCGGTGGGGCCGGCTTTATTGGTTCAAACTTCGTCCATTATTGGTTGGAACACCATCCTGAGGATGATGTCATTAACTTTGACGCTTTAACATATGCTGGGAATCTTGAAAATCTCAGAGATATCGAAGGTAATCCCAACTATCACTTCGTTGAGGGTGATATTACCAATGCACAGACAGTGAACAACGTAATGGAAGGCGTCGATGTCGTGGTCCACTTCGCTGCTGAAACCCATGTAGATCGATCTATTTTAGGACCGGGTGTTTTTTTGAAGACAAACATCATTGGCACTCAAGTGTTAATGGACGCAGCGCTCAAAGCGAAAGTGAAACGCTTTCACCACATTTCCACTGATGAAGTATTCGGTTCACTAGAACTGGGCTCGTCAGAAAAATTCAATGAAGAAACTGCATATAACCCACACAGTCCGTACTCTGCCAGTAAAGCGGGTTCGGATCACTTGGTTCGAGCATACGGCGATACCTTTGGTTTACCATTTACGATCACAAACTGTTCCAATAACTATGGTGAGTATCAGTTTCCAGAGAAGCTTTTTGGCTTAGCCATCACTAATGTCATAGAAAACAAAGCAGTTCCAGTGTATGGAGATGGCTTAAACGTTCGTGACTGGTTGTACGTACAAGATCACTGTTCTGCGATTGAAGCAGTGTTATTAGCAGGGAAACTTGGTGAAACGTATACTGTGGGTGGTCTTAAAGATGACGTGAGTAACTTGGAAGTTGTCAAAATGATTCTTCGGATCATGGGCAAAAACGAAGACCAGATAGAGTTTGTCCAAGATCGATTAGGTCATGATCGCCGTTATGCAGTAGACTGGTCCAAGATCAATCAAGAGTTAAACTGGTCACCTTCGGTCACTTTTGAAGAAGGTCTTCGAAAAACAATCGAGTGGTACCAGACACACCAAGAATGGTGGACGCCTTTGAAGAAACAAGCTCAAGGATTTTTCGAACAAAACTACAAAAAAGTATAAAAAAGGACCTTATGCAGATTGGCAGCAAGTATCAAGAAGCGATCACTACACAGAGCTACCACGCCAAGCCGGGTATTGAAGGTCTCGAGATCAAGCAACTTACATTAGATAATGATGATGGCGGAAACTTCAGTGAAATATTTCGTATTACTGACGGCATCGCTGAAGGCTACCAAAAGCCGTTTGATGTACGCCAAATCAGTATGTCAGTGCTCACACCGACAACTATCAAAGCCTTTCATCTTCACTACAAACAAGAAGATCTTTGGTACGTGCCTCACTACGATCGTTTGATCGCTAACTTTATTGACCTTCGTGAAGATTCGCCTACATTTCAGAATCATGTTCGATTAGTTCTTGGTGGAGGAAAAGGGATTGTGGTGCGTATTCCTCAAGGTGTGGCGCATGGTGCAGCTAATGTCTATGAACGTAACATGACGTTGTTTTATGCAACTTCTGCACAGTTTAATCCAAATGAGCCAGACGAGCATCGCTTGCCTTGGGATCAATTTGGCACCGAAATGTGGGAACTATTCAAAGGATAGTTATGAGCGATGAACCTACTACATTGGCAGTCCTTGGAACTGGCCTTTCTGGTCTTGTGGGATCAAAGATTGTTGAGCTTCTTTCACCAGCACTTCAGTTTGAGAACATGGACCTCTCACATCCCACACATCCCACCGATATCACTCAGTTTGACCAAGTACTTGCTGCGGTAGAAGCCTCTCCCGCTACGACATTACTGCACTTTGCAGCCTATACCGACGTCTCGAAAGCCTGGGAGCAAAGAGACGACAAAACGGGACCAGCCTATCAAGTGAACGTAATTGGCACACAAAACATGGCTGAAGCAGCCAAGCAGACGGGAAAACATCTAGTTCACATCTCCACAGCCTACGTGTTTGATGGGGAAAAAGAGCAGCCGTACACTGAAGAAGACCCTGTTCAGCCAATAGAATGGTATGGACAAACGAAAGCTTGGGCCGAGGAAGCTGTCCAGAATTCTGGAGCTTCTTGGACAATTCTGCGTATAGATCAACCTTTTAGGTCCGATCCTTTTGCTCGCCTTGATGTCGTTCACCGCATTATTGCTGGTCTCCAACAAGGCACTCTCCCACCACAGTTCACCAACCACTGGATTGGACCAACTTTTGTGGATGACTTTGCGACTGTGGTCTCTTGGGCAATCACCTCAAAGCGTGAAGGAGTTTTCCATGCAAGCTCAGGCGAGAAGTGGACTGACTTTGAGTTGGCATCAGCTATTCAAGAGCTCTTGAAGATCTCAGGTAAAGTAGAAAAGGGTGACTTATCAGCCTATTTGGCAAAAAGCACACGGCCGTATCAGCGTAACACCTCGATGTCGACGGAAAAACTGCGTAAAGAGTTAGAAGCGCCTCAGGTAACTATTCGGGAAGCGATTCGTCGAGTGACGTTTGCTGATGTCGCCAATCAGTAATGTTGGCGTGGTGACCAGTTAAGAGAATGTCGGGAACTTTCCACCCTTTAAACTCAACAGGTCGAGTATATTGTGGGTGCGCCATGTACCCGGGAACTGAGTGAGACTCACCAACTATACTTTCTTCGTTTCCTAATACTCCAGGTTGTAGCCGACTGACTGCGTCTGCTATTACCACTGCGGCTGGCTCTCCACCTGTCAGAACATAGTCACCAATTCTGACCTCTTCATCGACTAAATACTCGGCAACTCGCTCGTCTACTCCTTCGTAATGCCCACACAGAATGATCAAGTGCTCGAGTTTACTATACAGTTGTGCGCTCCCTTGAGTGAAGAGCCTTCCTTTTGCCGAAGTTAAGAGTACGCGGGTACTCCAGAGCCCTTTTTCACGGTTCTGATTGCGGTGTGCTGCTGGGTCAACGCCAAGCACTGACTCCAGAGCTAAGTAAATCGGATCTACTTTCATCACCATTCCCGGTCCACCTCCGTACGGACGGTCATCGGTCACTTTGTGTTTATCAGTCGCAAAATCACGGATGTTCACGATGTTGAACTCTACAGCGCTGGTATCTTGCGCACGCTTCAAAATAGAGGCTTGAAACGGTGTATCAAAGAATTCTGGAAATAGGGTGAGGATGGAGAGCTTCATATATGCATTATACCTAAATCGCTGATATACTCTGCCTCACTCTAGAGAGGAATAGAAACCATGAATGTTTGTGTTATTGGTACAGGTTTTGTTGGCGTAGTTTCAGCAGCTGTGTACTCATCTTTCGGTAACTCTGTCATTGGCTTGGACATCGATCCAAACAAGATCGAGAAGTTAAAGCAAGGTATCGTACCTTTTTATGAGCCAGGATTAAAGCATCTGCTCCTAGAGCAACAAGCTCATGGCAACTTAAAGTTCACTACAGTTTATAAAGAGGCAATTTCCAGTGCGGAGATTATCATCGTCGCAGTAGGTACTCCCTCAAGTAAAGAAGGTAAAGTGGAGTTGAAGTATGTTCACTCAGCCGCAGAATCTTTGGCTCCGTATCTGGCAAAAGGTGCAATTATCGTGGTGAAGTCTACCGTTCCACCAGGAACTCTAGACTCATTTAAGAAAGTCGTTGAATCGCACGCCCCTCATCAAGATTTTCACATGGCGTCAGTTCCTGAATTTTTGAAAGAAGGAACGGCGGTTGAAGACACGCTTCATCCAGACAGAGTTGTGATCGGTGCCTACAACGAAGAGGTCTTTACGAAGCTGACGGAGCTACATGCACCACTCAACGCTCCAGTGGTCAAGCTTTCCCCAGAATCAGCCCAAATGGCAAAGTACGCAGCAAATGCCTACTTAGCAACGAGAATTACCTTCATCAACCAAATTGCTGATCTTTGTGAGCAGAATGCGGCAGACGTGAATGACGTTATTCATGCTATGGGTTTTGACAAGCGCATTGGACATCACTACTGGTACCCAGGATTTGGATACGGTGGCTCGTGCTTCCCCAAAGACGTAAAGGAGCTGGCTGCATACTCACGGTCAGTGGGTCTGAATGATAACTTACTCAATCACCTTGATCGGTTAAATGAAGAACGGATTCCCAAGCTCCTCGAGAAGTACTCAAAACAAGTGGGCGGTTGGAAAGATAAAAAAGTAGCTGTGCTTGGTTTAGCATTCAAACCTCACACAGATGACATGCGCGAAGCTCCCAGCATTAAAGTCATTCCTTGGTTGCTCGAGCAAGGAGCCAACGTGGTTGGCTATGATCCAAAATCACTTGAAGTAGTTCCTTACTTTATTAAAGAACATCCAAATGCTTCTTATACAGATGATGTGGCAAACGCAGTCAAGGACGCCGACGTTATCATGATCCTGATTGAATGGCCGGAGATAATCCAGTACGATTTTGCTAGCGCACGAAACACCAACAAGAAGCAGTGGATTATTGACAGTCGAAATCAATTGGATTCAGAAACTATGACATCTGCCGGATTTGATTACATAGGAGTAGGACGATAATTCTCATGGCGAATGATTCACACACACAACCAATTTTAATTACTGGAGGCACTGGTTTTGCTGGCCGCCACTTGATCCAAGCATTACTCGATGATGGCTTTCAAAACATTCATACCACCCACTTTGGGAACTCACCTGTTCCAGAAGTTTGTCAGAATGAAGCAGTGTCCATCCATCAAGTGAACTTGACCGAGGCTGAAGCTGTGGCTCAGCTGATTAAAGCCGTTCAACCTGCCCAGATTTATCATCTCGCTTCATTTGCGGCAGTGGGAAAAAGCTTCGAGCAAGCCGGCGCAATCTTACAGAACAACATCATGTTGCAACTTCATGTCTTGAACGCTGTTCAGCAGCACGCTCCACAAGCAAAGATCCTGATCATTGGAAGTGCTGAAGAGTACGGTCGAATTCCTCAGGATAAGCTCGGGCAAAAAATTGACGAGTCATATCCTCTCAACCCGGTCAATCCTTATGCTGTCACAAAGGTTACGCAAGATTTATTGGCTCAAGCATTTTACTTCTCATTCAAGTTAAACATTTTGCGTGTGCGTCCCTTTAATCATATCGGAGAAGGTCAGTCCCCAGACTTTGTTATTCCGGCGTTTGCCAGTCAAATAGTTGCGGTTGAAAAAGGTACACAAGAATGTCTGAAAGTTGGCAAGTTGGACTCTGTCCGTGACTTCACTGATGTCAAAGACATGGTCCGGGCGTATATTATCGTAATGAACGTTGGTGAAGTGGGTGATGTCTACAACATTGGCAGTGGTACAGGCTGGAAAATTAGCGAAGTTCTAGATATGCTACTTGCTCATAGTACACAGAAGATTAAAGTAGAAGTGGACGAAACGCGTCTTCGCCCAAGCGATGTAGAGTACTTCGTCGCTGATGCTCATCGTATTCAAGAATTAGGATGGTCCCCTCAGGTTCCGCTCAGCGAGACCTTAGAGCGGATCTTAAATGAATGGAGAGAAAAAGTATGAAAAAAGCATTTATTACTGGTGTCACAGGTCAAGACGGTTCTTACCTCGCCGAGTTTTTACTAGAAAAAGGCTACGAAGTGTACGGTTTGACTCGACGTACCAGTACCCAGAACGTGGCTCGTCTTGAAAAAGTGATTCATCACGAAAGACTCCATCTCATTTCTGGTGACTTACTCGATCAACACTCATTAACAGTTGCGATTCAAGACATTCAGCCTGATGAAATTTACAACTTGGCTGCGCAGTCATTTGTTAAAACAAGTTGGGATCAACCAGTCTTGACTGGTGAGTTCACCGGTATCGGTGTGACCCGAATGCTCGAGGCATATCGATTTGCTTGTCCAAAGGCAAAGTTTTATCAAGCGAGTTCCTCTGAGATGTTTGGTAAAGTTCAGCAGGTTCCACAAACTGAAGACACGCCATTTTACCCACGATCCCCTTACGGTGTCGCGAAGGTGTACGGTCACTGGATCACCGTTAATTATCGAGAGTCCTACGATCTTTTTGCTACCTCAGGAATTTTATTCAACCACGAATCGCCACGCCGTGGTTTAGAGTTCGTAACTCGAAAAATTGCCAATGGTGTCGCTCGAGTGAAACTCGGCAAACAAAAGACTATTGAGCTCGGAAACTTACATGCCAAACGTGACTGGGGCTATGCCAAAGATTACGTCGAAGCAATGTGGATGATGCTCCAACAAGACCAGCCTGAAGATTTTGTGATTGCTACAGGTGAGACCCACTCTGTAGAAGAGTTCTTGAAGCTTTCCTGCCAAGTCGCAGGTATCCAAGACTGGCAGTCAGCATATACCCACAATCCTGCATATGATCGCCCTGCAGAGGTAGATCTTTTAATTGGTGATGCATCAAAGGCTCATACGAAGCTTGGATGGAAGCCAAAAGTGACTTTCGATGAGCTCGTTCGAATTATGACGGAGGCTGAGCTCGAGATCGAAAGCAAAACTGCATGAAAAAAGCGTTCGTTATCATTCCTACGTACAATGAGCGTGAAAACATAGCCAAAGTAGTCCCGATTCTGCTTGAGACCTTCAAACAGGTTCAGAACTGGGAGATGCATATCTTGGTTGTTGATGACACTTCCCCTGACAAAACTGCTGATGTTGCTGAAGATTTTTCAAAAAAGTACAAGAATGTCCACCTGCTGATAAATAAAAGAAAAGCGGGGTTAGGTGGCGCTTATCTTAAAGGAATGGAAAAAGCGTTTGGAGACTACAAAGCCGACGTTGTGTTCGAGTTCGATGCTGATCTTTCTCATGACCCCACCAAAATCCCTCTTTTCCTAGAGAAAATTGATGAAGGATATGACATGGTGCTCGGCTCCCGCTACATTCCAGGGGGCGGTATTCCTGATGATTGGGGTATTGATCGTAAGTTCCTCAGCGTCGTTGGGAATATTGTGATCGCAACAATTCTGACGAACTTTACCATTCGTGACTGGACCGGTGGATATCGTGCACTCACTCGTGAAGTGTATGAATCAGTCGAACCGGAAATGCACGAAGATAAATTTACTGGATACACCTTTCAAATTGCGTTCTTGCATAAAACGGTAAAAAAAGGCTTCAAGATCGTCGAAGTTCCTTTCAAGTTTGTGGATCGGACTATTGGTGTCTCTAAACTCGGGAAAGAGTACATTAAAAACAACTTGATCTACCTTTTTAAAGTTCGAGGCAGAGAGCTTGCGAATAACCGGCTTATTAAGTTTGCGATCACCGGCGGAATTGGTGCATTAGTTCAGCTACTGTCACTTTCGGTATGGCGGTTGTTTCTCCCCTACGAGATGGCAGTGTTCATGTCCATCGAAACTGCAGTCATTTCGAACTTTTTATTGAGTAATTTATGGACGTTTGCAGATCGAAAGCTTCGTGCTTCTCAATATCCAGCAAAGTTCATCCAGTTTAATCTTGCTTCAGCGGGCTCTATAATCATTCAGTTGGTCATCGCAACTCTTGGAAAGAACTTGATTGGTCTCTTCGACTTGTTTAGACTACCAATAGTACAAATTACCGTTGACACTGGAATGATCTACGCGGTTATAGGCATTCTTGTCGGCATGTTCTGGAACTTCTTTGCCTACACTACGCTCATCTGGAAAAAACCAAAACAGCGCCATGAGTAGCTCTTGGTTCGCCAAAGCACAACAGCTGCATCCACTCGAATGGATAGTGATCGTAGCTGTCTTGATCGCTGCTTTCTTCCGTTTGTGGAACTTCACCAATACTCTCGAGTTTCTTGGGGATCAAGGACGTGATGCCATTATCGTTGCGGATATCTTTAAAAAAGGTGATCCAGTCTTAATTGGTCCAGTAACGAGTACGGGAAACATGTACCTTGGCCCGTTGTACTACTACTTTATGGCTCCGTTTTTGTGGTTGACGTATCCTAACCCAATCGGACCTGCATACGCCGTTGCGATCCTCTCAATTGTTACTACAGCCTTCATCTATGTTTTAGGAAAAGATTTAGTTGGGAAAAAAGCTGCAGCGATTGCAACAGTTTTAGCTGCCACTTCAAGTGTGTTTACGAACTTTAGCCGGTTTAGTTGGAATCCAAATCCAGCCCCTCTGTTTGGTCTACTCTTTTTATGGTTCCTTGCTAAAACACAGCGTGGTCAACCGAAGTACTGGATCGGAGTTACTGTCTGTATTGCCGTCTTAGCACAGCTTCACTACGTTGCCATGTTGACACTCCTGGTGGCTGGCGTGTATTGGCTCAAAGACTTGCTGAAGTGGAGAACAACTGCACCTGAAGTGCGCAAATCATTTCTGATGAGTACTCTCATTGGGGTGGTACTCTTTTGTGCATTTCTCTCTCCGCTGTTGCTTTTTGATATTCGACATGACTGGATCAATGTCCGTTCCCTGGGAGAATTTTTAAATACCAGCCAAGAATCAGTATCTTCATTACCACTTTCTCAAAAACTTGGTCATGTAGCCATGGAAACTCATGGACGAAGTCTGCAGCTGTTCTTTGAGATCACGATTGGAAAGCACCGTACCCTCAATACATTCCTGCTTTTGGTGGTCTTAGCCACCTTCGTGAAGCTTCTTCACAATAAGAAAAGCCAGTATCTCTTGGGTTACCAGATCCTAGCAGTAACATACATTTTGAGTGTGATTGGGCTGTCATTTTATCGAAGCTCAGTCTTTGATCACTATATTGCCTTCTTCTTCCCAGCCACATTTTTAATCTTTGGTGTAGTCCTCGAATACATCGGGAGATTTAAGCGCTTTGCACCCATCGGTTGGGGGATCGTCGCCATCGCACTCGTTTACTACATTGGGTACAACATCCCACGTATGCCACTCCGAGATTTGGGCTGGAAAGTCACAGATATGGAACGAACCGCTCAGTCTATTGCAGAGCGCGTTCAGCCCGGCGAAAAGTACAACATCGTTCTTCTTTCAGAAACAAAAGACGTCTATGGAATGAATTATCGGTACTTCCTCACTACTTCAGCCAATCCACCACTGACAATGGAACACTTTGGTGAAGTGGAAACGCTGTTTATTATTGATGAGCAGAAAATTGTGAAAGATGTAACGGCGCTTCCGATCTATGAAATTGTGGTGTTCCCCAATCACACACCATCTGATGTTTACTCAGTTCCTGGAGGGCCGGAGATTACGATCCTGCGCACATCGAAATGACACTAACGGCTCCACATCTCTCTATCATAATTCCTTCGTATAATGAGGCACATAATATTGGTCGTGGGGTGTTAGAAGATTTTGTTACCTACCTAGAAACTGTTCCATTTACCTGGGAAGTGATTTTTAGTGATGATGGCTCACTCGATGGAACAACGGATAGCATCGAGGCGTTTATTGAAAAGTATCAGCCAAAACTCAAAGGCGACCTTCGTTTACTCAAGAATATACACGCTGGAAAAGGACCGACAGTGCAGTCAGGAATGCTGGCCGGGAGAGGCGTGTGGCGGCTTTTCACAGATTTCGACCAGTCTACGCCACTTAAAGAAGTCGAAAACCTGTTTAAATTCGTGAAAGACTATCCGATTGTGATTGGTTCGCGTGAAGGGAAAGGTGCAAAAAGAGAACGAGAACCACTGCATCGTCATCTGATGGGTAGAGGGTTTAACTTGATGGTACAGACGTTAGCAATCCCTGGTATCCAAGACACACAGTGTGGATTTAAGTTGTTTTCTGCAGAAACAACCGAGAAGCTTTTTCCAATGATGCATGTGTACGGGAAACAAGAAGAGCGAAACGACGCGTTTACGGGTGCATTTGATGTGGAGTTACTCTTTCTTGCCCGAAAGTTTGGCTATCCGATCAAAGAAGTACCGATTGAGTGGCATCACAACCACACCGACCGTGTCAGTCCTATCAAAGATTCTTTACGAATGCTTCGTGATATTTTAAAAGTACGTATAGCTGATTTGACAGGCGTGTACCGCCAATAGCATGAATAAATCAACTTTTTGGTTTTGCTTCTACTTTATAGTAGTTGCGGCCTACTCGCTTTTTAGTTTTTCCCTGACCGATCCAAATTTAGTACTCACCACTTGGCCTATCTACTGGAACTTCCAACAGTGGATGTGGCAGACCTTTTTTCAGAATGCGCAGCTGTTATCACTCACATATGTCACTTTGATTTCACTGGCACTCCTGGGTTGGTATGGTGTGGTGAAAACGCTCCCCACATCAACAAAACGTAAAGATGTGTTAGTGAAATGTTTGTTGTTGTGTATTCCATTGTTGTTTTCGTACAACGCTCTTTCGCATGATGTCTTCAACTACATATTTAACGCCAAGATGGTGGTGGTGTATCAGCAAGACCCGCATGTCAATGTGGCTCTGGATCATCCTGATGATCTTTGGGTTCGATTCATGCACAACACCCATACACCAGCTCCGTACGGATATGGCTGGACGATCTTTTCTTTAATTCCATATGTTCTGGGATTCAATAAGTTTTTGATTACTTGGTTACTGTTTCGTGGTGTGAACCTACTAGCAATACCGCTACTCTTTATTTTACTGTCAAAGCTTGGAGAGCGCTTACGGCTCGCGGTCAGTGCCAAAGACATGGCGATTGTGTTTCTCAGCCCTTTATTCTTGATCGAAATCATCAGTAACAGTCACAATGATCTATGGATGCTTATTCCAGCAGTGACTTCTTTATGGTTGGTTTCTTTGGTGAGTAAACGGGAAATGTGGAAGCGAATCCTTCTTGGAGGGGTTCTCTTAGCTGCATCGATTTCAACTAAGCTGGCTACTGTCACACTGTTGCCACTATGGGTAGCTGGAACGTGGAGACTGGTTACGTTGTACTCCACCCTACTCAAGTGGTTACCACTTAAGGTAAGAAGATGGGGCGACGCAGTATGGGGACTTTCACGATCTAACACAGGACTGATTGCCAGTCTGCTTCTCTTTCTTCCGTTACTTTCTAGTCGTTCTCAATGGTTTCATCCATGGTATTTGTTATGGGCGTTTGTGTGGTTCCCACTCATCACTGTAAAGTGGTGGCGTCTGGTACTGCTCAGCTTGGTGGTGAGCTCATTGTATCGCTATGTTCCCTGGCTACTTGCGGGAGGCTTCGAGGGGCCAGTACTCCTTCAACAGCAAGCTGTTACTTGGCTAGGTGGTCTGACTGCTTTAGTATTACTTTTAGTCACTGCACGACTCTCAAAAAAATCATGAAGAAGACCGATAGTTCATCACGTTTCTCTCTACCTGTACTGGCTGCAGTTGTAGGTATGATTGCCTTTTACCTTCTCACTCATCTCCTAAGACTGAATAGTTTTCCGGTTTTTGCTGATGAATCAATTTATATCCGTTGGGCGCAGTTACTTATTGATGATGGAAATCAGTACGCATTTTTTGCACTCAATGACGGCAAAACGCCACTTTTCGTATGGATGCTGGCTGCGGCACAGTCCTGGAGTTTGGATCAGTTAGTTGCAGCGAGACTTGTCAGTGTTCTTGGTGGGTTGGTTCAGATGTTTGCTGTTGGATTGATTCTCCGAGAGTTTACTCAGAAAAAAGCTACCCCTATAGTTGGTATGTTACTGGTGGCTGTCCTTCCGTTTTGGTTTACATACCACCGGCTAGCGATAATGGATGGTTGGTTAACTGCTTGGCTCTCACTCGCTTTTTGGGCAGGCTTAAAGGTAGTACGATCTGGAAGATATAAGTGGACCTGGGCGGTGTTGTCTGGAGCGTTCTTTGGTTTAGCGTTGTGGACCAAACTCCCTGCAGTATTCTTTGCACCAATATTCATGCTGATCCCCTTCTTTGGTGAGCGAATGACTGTTTCGAAACCACTTGGGCTAGGCTCATTGAATTCCGTGAAAAAACTCAACGTGTTTGTTCCGTTTGTAGTGTCCGCACTACTGGGTATGGCAATATTTGGTTTGCTGATTTTTTCACCCGCATTTGGACAGCTATTTAGCCGTGGTCAGGACTTTTCTTACCCATTGTCTGAAGTCCTTGCTGGCAAATGGATGCAAGCGATTCCAAACTTAGGAAGGTACCTTGGATTCTTTGGAGCATACTTAACTTGGCCGGTACTCGTACTGGTTGTAGCCGGTCTCTTTTCAACCACTGAACGTAAATCAACCGGATTATTTTTACTCTGTACCTTGATCTTCCTTTCGCCGTTTATTGTATTAGGTAAAGTTGTCCATCCAAGATACTTACTTCCGGCTGCGCTTTTTTTAACGGTGGCAGCAACACTTAGTTTAGAATCTCTTTCAGAGCGTTGTGCACAGGCAGTCAAACAAGGAAAAGTAGGCTGGGCTATCGCCGGATTGTTTGTCGCTCTGTTAGCTGGTCAAGCATTTAGTCAAGCATCCTACTTTGATGCAGCCTTCATCTTTACACCAGATGTCACTCCCTTTGTCAAAGAAGATCGCCAACAGTATCTGGAAGAGTGGTCTTCAGGACATGGGATTCTGCAGACGGTCCAGCTGATTCGCCAACTTTCCAGCAGTCACAGTGTTGCCGTGGCTACTGAAGGAAGATTTGGAACTCTGCCTGACGGGTTGCTTCTCTATTTTCACGGACAGAATGTAGAGAATATCTACATCGAAGGAACTGGCCAATATCCCGTGAAAACTCTACCATCTTTCTTCACGGACAGAGCCAAGTCTTTTGACCAATCCTTATTGGTCGTGAACTCACATCGCCTAGAGATGATGCTGCCTAAAGAAAAACTCGTGAGTGAGTACTGCCGGCCTAACGCTGCACCATGCTTGCAGGTGTGGGACGTAACTGACTTGGTAAAGGCTGTACCAGATACCCGTACCCCTTGATTGTTTTGATCATCTGACCGTATCTCCCCAGCATCATTCGCAGCCGGCGAATATACACATCAATAGTCGCGTAACTAGGGATACTTCCATCTGGCCATATGTGGTTGATGAGCTGGTCTCTTGTTACAATTCGACCGTTTTGCTCAACTAAATACGAGAGCACTTGAAACTCTCGTCGTCGCAAACGAAGCAGATGCTTGCCCAGTAGCACCTGTCCTTTATCAAAAAGCAGTTCTAAATCACCGATCCGTAAACTATGAGTCCGTTGATGTTTTGTGCTGTAGAGCAACCGTTCCATTCGTAAGACCAGCTCAGTGGTAGAAAATGGTTTGATCAGATAGTCGTCAGCCCCTTTACGAAGCCCTTGTATTCGATCCTGGACGCTCGCTTTTCCAGATAAAACAAGTAGAGGCGACGTCTGATCCAGCTGACTAAGATACTCAACTAACTCGAGCCCATCCCCATCTGGCAAGGCTCGATCAAGCACAATTAAAGCTGGACGTTTCGTGGCTAAGTAACGATAGCTACTTTCTAAATTAGGAGTGGTCTCTAACTGAAAATCAGGCGGTAAGACCTGCTGAATACTTTTAGCTATTAAGGGATCATCTTCGATGAGAAGGACTGTATGTTTCATACAGGTAACTATACTCAAGATCCTGAAGAAACTCTGAAGATTGAGAAAGCTGTAACTTCTCTCAGGTAGCGGCTAGAAATACTCAATGATCATGCTGCGAATGCGCACCGTGCAAGCCTTCGCGCTCAGGCATGCCATTGTCTGGAGCGGGAGTTGCTCCAGGTTTAAGTACTTCTACGATCTGCATCATGCCGTTGTCTTCATGAAATAAAATGTGGCAATGTAAGACATACTTGCCGTCAAAATCCTTGTAACGCGTTTTAATAACGACGGTACTTTTAGCTGGAATTGAAAAAGTGTCGTCATAGCCTGGTCGATCCACTGGTTCTCCATTGATAGATACGACTTGAAATGGGTTGATATGAATGTGGAACGGATGTGCTTCATTACTTTCATTCACTAAATTCCAAATCTCCGTCGTGTCTAACTCCATGACTTGACTAATTGTGTCTGCATTAAACTCTTTGCCATCAAGTAAGTACTTTGGATTCGCTTGTCCTACACCGGGGATAACACTAAACGTTAAGGTACGAGTTTTATCAATTTTTGCATTTTCAAAGTTGTCATAAGGAATTAGTGTTGTCGGTAGTTTTGTGGGAATGACTGGTAACCCTTGAACTTTAATAGTCATAAACTGACGTGTTTTATAGTTATTGTTTCCCTGATTGAATGCCATCGTCATGACCTCATACTGACTCTTTAAGCCTGGAGTAAAGAGAAACTCGACACGATCACCGGGTGAAAGAACTTCATTGTCAACAGATTGGACGTGACTTAAAGTGTTGCCATCACGAGAGATAATATGTAATTTTTGACCGGTGATAGCTAAGTTGTAGTAATCATCAGCACTTGCGTTAACAACTTTAATACGGGTGGTTTGACCTGGTCGTAAGTACATGGTGGGGTTAAGACCGCCATTTACATACCGAACTGTTTCATTCAGTTTGTCATTAAAGTTACTGGTCAAAACCATAATGCGTTCTTGGACACCTTTGACGCCTGGGAGTTCATCTACATCACCGCGAACAGTGATCGCACCGACCATTCCACCTTGAACTTGATCTTCAACGTACGGATGAAAATGAGGGTGATACCAGTAAAAACCAGGCGGATGATTTCTAGGTAGTTGATACTCATACTCAAAGTCTTCACCAGGTTTAATTTCTAGTAGTACATTATCGGAATTTCCTTTAGGGGAGACATGGCTGCCATGAAAGTGCAAGTTGGTTGGTTCTGAAATGTTGTTTTTGAGATGCACTTTTATAAGATCGCCACCTTTGACTTCCCAACTTTTGCCTGGGTAGTCACCGTTGTAGACCAGTGACTCAACTTGTTCGCCTCCAATACTGGTCATGACTTTTTTTGCATCAAGGACTACATCGAGTACGCCATTTTGGCTTTTGAGGGTAACTGGTTGATGCCATTCAGGGTTAGTGTTCGCCCAAGGTGTAAAACTGAACACGGCGATAGCCGCTAAAAGAGCGCTGAGTACTGTGAAAGATACTATCAGTGCGTGTTTGAGGCTGCTGTTGCTGGATGAGGAAAGTGGTGATGTCATTTTTTGCTAGCCACATAGCAATTAACGCATTTTTCTTACATTAGCGTCAACTAACACATATGTGTGCTTTGTAGGCTAATGTCACATCTACCCTGGATCCCGAGCTAGGATTCGAACCTAGAATAACAGGGTCAGAACCTGTTGTGATGCCATTTCACTACCCGGGATGAAAAAACCCTTCACAAACCTCTTATTATACCAAAACCCCGACTACTTGCCCCTCACACTTGTGAACACTTGTGATTTAGCACCAAAAATGAGATCAATTTAGATCACAAACATGCCGTCTTTATAAATCACTCGCTTGGTACCGTCACTGAGATGAGCCGTCACTGTTCGGTCTGTGGTCGAAATAATATCGGTGTGCTCTGGAGAGTCATTGTAGCCAAGTTCTTCCCACTCAATTTTGGTCAGTTTTTTTGCCTCACCTCGATAACAGTCCTTATAGGCCATGCCAATCGCCAAGTGTGTGTTTCCGAATGGTCCGCCAATGTTTTCGTCAAATAAGGTCTCTGCCATGACGTGCGTGATGCGAGACATCCGTTTGTCAGTCAGTGAAAACTCACCAATTTTATTGGCATTGAGCGTTTTAATCATTTCTTGAAGCAAGTTATTTCCGATTCGAGCGTGAGACTCCACTATGACGCCATCTTTAAACTTTAGCTCAATATCACGGATCACATTTCCATAGCGGTAGAGCGGTTGGTTAAATCTGATCCAGCCAGAGGTTCCACGCCAGTTTGGTGAGGTAAAGAACTCAAAACTTGGGATGTTTCGGCCACTGCCACCCTGCCAAATGCGATCTTTTCCAATTTGGATCTTGAGATCAACGTCTGGTCCTACCATATCCAGCCACTCAATTTCCATGTCGTTTAACTTCCCTTTGATCTCTTCTTGGAACTTGAGCAAGTTTTTCCACTCACCAACTGGATCAGGTTTATCGAGGAAACATGCCTTGATGATCTGATCCCAGTACTCTTCAATCGTTAAGCCTACTTCATCGGCTTTGGCTTGAACGCCCCACAAACCCAGCGTCCATGTCAGCTGACCATCCACTTCTTTTTGCATGATCCAGCGACGATAGTCATCTCGAGCATTACGAGCCGTGGTGATTTTTTGTGGATCGACGTCCTTGAGTTCTTCAGGATCGACGTCAGCAATGATCGCCACAGTGTGATCGAACATCCGAACACGAGCACGGAAGTAGTCTGCCGGGAAAAAGGAGAGCTGTTCTTTACTTGCTAAGCGATAAAAATCTTTTTCAAAGCCAGTAGGAAGGAGTCTGATGACCGGGAATCCTCCCGCACGAAGAATGGTATTTTGTAGCTCAAGCGCCATTGGTTTTGCTACGTCAGGAACTGAACACTGTACGACTTCACCCTTCTTCATTCCTTTTCCGGAATTTAACGCAAAGTTGATGAGAATATCAGCGTACTTCTCAAGAACTTCCTTGGGTGGTTGATACGTCGTCGACATGAGATCCTTCCTGCCAACCTTCTAAAAAGGTTTTCAATTTTTGCACCGCACGTGCACGGTGACTCAATGTATTTTTTGTTTCAATACCAAGCTGCGCGAAGGTCTTATCATACCCCTCTGGAATAAAAATTGGGTCGTAACCGAAGCCTTCCGTTCCGCGCTCTTCCAGTGCAATAGTTCCAGTGACTGATCCTTCAAAGAAGATGATCTTCTCTGTATCTGGAAAGAACAACGCTAAAACCGTCACGAACTCTGCAGATCGATCTGGTGTTCCTTCAAGTTTTTGGAGTAAATGGAGGTTCCGATCTTGATCAGATCCAGGGATCCAACGTTTTGAGTGAACACCTGGCTCTCCACCTAGGGCAACGACCTTTAAGCCAGAGTCATCGGCAACGGCAGGTAATCCCGTCAATTTCGAAAAAGCTCGCGCTTTCAACTCAGCGTTTTGAGAAAAGGTTTGGCCAGTCTCTTCAACGTCAAAATCATCTGGCACTCCAGCATCATGTGCTGAAATGACTGAAATAGACGTCAATGCGAGCGTTGCTTGGATTTCTGCAAGCTTATTGGCGTTGTTGGTAGCCAATACCAGCTCCATAATTAGCCTTGTCCACCACCGAGCATACCGCCAAGTCCACCGGTCATTGCTTGAAGTTTCTTTGCTGCTAACTCTTGAGACTTTTTGACTGCACGATTGAGGATATCAATGACTTCTGGGCTACTGATGCCTTGTACTGAAAGCTGCTTGATCTTTTGATCGCCAGAGATGACGACTAAGATGTCGCCTTCCTCGATGCGAATTTCCTCGGATGCGAGTTCATCTTGCATTTGCTTTGCTTGCTTGCGCAGCTGATTGAGGTCACCGAGTGCTTTGAATGGGTTTGCCATAGCTCTCCTTGAAGGATAATTCTTGACTTAAGTGTCTCGATTCTACTATAAGAAAACTTCTTGTGCGAGTTGAATCAAGTGTTCCGATTCTCCCGAAGGAACAGAGACACTTGAGAGTGATTCTGCTACTTTCCCACTTCCAGCGAGTTGAAACTCAAAATACGTTGATTGACCAATTAAAGATCCGCAGGCCTCTTCTAAAACTCTTAAGAATTTTGGTTGTCGAAGCTGATCACGGTGAAACTGATAGTAGACCTCCACGCAGACGTTTCCAGAAGCAGTGAGCGATGCTTTTGCTGATCTGAGCAAGGCTGCCAGCGAGCCGTTACGTTGTTCAACTACGGAGATGAATTCTAGCCACTTTTCGATCAACATCATCGACAGTGCTGGATCGCCTGCCCTGTCAGCTGTCACAGGAGCCACGATCCGATCGAGTGTAGCATCTGGGAGCGCGGACGCTGCATGGAGTAATTCAGGAGTTACTTCACTCGCTTTATACGAGGGTGCTGGCTGCGTTGATACTCGTACTTGAGCGCGTGCTTTTACAGTCTGTCCACCACCCGGTCCCCCAGCAGCTGGTGGCTCAGTTTTTCGATCGAGTGCTTTGAACACAATCTCAAGTGCTTTCATCTCGATACTTAAAAATGGAATCGAACCGGCAAACGCAACTTCAGGACCAGAAAACTGTCCCAGCAAGTACTGGGAAATCCGTTTGGCGTACTTGGCCTTATCAGGCTGGATAACGGCGGTTACCAAATCCTGATGGAGCAACTGTAAAAATCCTGACAAAAACTGTTTTTGATCAGCGTTTTGATTGCGCAGAGTATTAAATACGCCTACGACTTGTAGGTCATTCTTGGCAATAATGGCATCGATCAGTTCAATAATTGTGCTGGCAGGAGTAGAACGAAGATGTGTCTGGACGTGATCCATAGTAATCAGATCAACACCTGCCGCCACAGTCTCTAAGAGCTTCACAGCATCTCGGAAACTACCGTCTGCAGAGTCAGCAATAGCGCTGAGCGCCTCGTCTTCAATCTTCAGTTTCTGATCTTTGATAATCGGGTGAAGGGCGGACTTTAGCTCATCAGCACTCGCTTTATGAAAGCGAATCATGGTTGAACGAGAAATAATGGTGGCCGGAACCTTGTGTTCTTCTGTAGTAGCTAAGATAAAAACGACGTTGGAAGGTGGCTCCTCGAGGAGTTTCAACAGTGCGTTGAACGCTTCGGTGGTCAACATGTGCACTTCATCCAAGATAAACACCAACGTGCTCCCCTCTTGTGGAGGAAGGTAGGCCTGCTCCTTGAGCGCCCGAACGTCGTCGATACCGCGGTGGCTGGCGGCGTCCATTTCGTTGACTGCAAGTGAACCACCCAAGATAATCCGTTGAACGAGCTCATCTTTGGGATCGGCATCTTTGAGTGGAGCGCCTTTGGCATTGGCAGGGTCATTCAGCATCGCTGCAATAATGCGAGCTGTGGATGTTTTACCTGCACCACGAGGACCGGTTAACAGTAAGGCATGCGGAAACGACTTCGCCGTTCGAAGTTTTTCGAGTTGATCGCGAACTGATTGCAGGTGCAAACCAGAAATAGTCGTCGGACGATATTGACGATACCAAGACATAGTACGCAGTCTACCCGCTTACTCAGCGTGGTGATAGCCCAATAAATGCATTAAACCGTGTTCAACAAAGAAACAAATTTGATCATCAACTTTTTTGCCAAAGCGACGTGCGTTTTCCACTGCGGCCGGGAAACTAATCACAATGTCGCCTAAATGAGGCGGCATGCCTTCTGGCATTGGAAAATCATTGAGGTTGTGACGTTCATGCTGTGGAAATGAAAGCACATCGGTAGTGCCTTCGTGCTTGAGCTCAGACTCATTGAGCACTTTGATCTTTCGAGTACCTACAATCGAAATATCGACTTGGGCATCGACAACGTGGTTTTCAGATAAGACCTTCAAAGCGCGCTGGCGAACGAGCTTTCGATCAACTGGGTATCGGGACTGAACGAACAAATTAACGAGGATCATAGCGTAAATCGAGCGGGCCAAGTTGTACTTGATTCATCGGGTCATTTACAAAAAACATCAAGACATGGCCACGGGTTTGTGGTGACCAGACTTTACCATCTAATATGGTTTCTGGCGAGCCTCCAAATTGGTAGTGCACCCAGTCAGAAGGGCCCACATCAGCGATGCTGCCAACCACTGCCCGCATGTCTGCGGGATTGATCATCACCATTTTTCGAAACTTTAACCAGTTCTTTAAAATCATTGGTGAGCTTTGCCAGTTTGCTAAAAAGTCTGCTTGTACTGCAAAGTAGTACTCTTCTTGCAAAACACCATGTTCAGTCAGCTGACCAAGCTCCGTAAACCAGCCAAAAGAGCCACGGACTGGACGAATTACCGCTGAGTGACAGCGGAGATGATCATGGAGAGTATCGGTTGGATGACGGCGCAGATGTGGCATCGCTTCCATAACGCCAATGGTATGAGGCAGTCGAACACCCTCAAGCTCAGCATTCACTTCAAAACCAAAAAGGTCAGTCAACTGTTGCTCGAGGTACATTTCATCTTGTTTTGGAAGGTGGCCAGCTGGCTTATGCGCCATCTCGACCATTTTTTCCATCACAGCAGCATGTTCTTCGCGAGTTAACTCGACGTACAAGTCTTCTAGTTGGGCTGATGGCAGGGCAGAACTACTCATGGCAGGCAATACAAACACGTCCACATTTAATGACTGTACTCATCCTACACAGTTTTTGTGTCTGTGAGGAGATCCTGTGCATGAGCTAAACGCTCTAAAGTTACTTCTTTGCCGAGAGCAGCCATCGTCTCAAAAAGTGGTGGCGTAAATTCACGACCTGTCACTGCATGGCGGAGCATCATGAAGTACTGACTCTTTTTGTACTCATGTTTCTCCTGAAGTTGACGAAGAGCTTGCTCAAGATTTTCTGAAGTCCAGTCAACGAGTTCGCTCATCGCGCCAAGTGTCTCAATAAGCTGCGTTTGGACTTCACCCGCATGAGATTTCTTGAGAAGTGGCTGGAGCTCCACTTGAATGGGTCTGTAAAAGAAACTGGTCAGCTCTTCAATGTCATTGAGTGTCACAAGACGCTCAAGTACTAGAGGCAACAGTTGCTTCATCCGATCATGTGGGAAGTCATCTGGTAGAAATGGCTGCAAACGCGTAATCAACTCGTCCATAGGAAGATTGCGAATGTAGACCCCGTTCATCCAGTCCAGTTTTTTGGAGTCAAAGACTGGGCCAGTTTTTTGAATGCGATCAAGGGACATAATGTTCAGGAACTCTTCGAGGCTAAAGATTTCTTCTTTATTTGGATGTGACCAGCCCAATAGCGCAATAAAGTTCAGGAGCGCTTCTGGCAAGTAGCCTTTATCTCGATAACTTAAAATGGATACGTCATTTTTCCGTTTAGAGAGTTTGCTTTTGTCTGCGTTTCGAATCAGCGGCATGTGGGCAAAAATCGGTGCTTCCCAGCCAAAAGCGGTATAGAGCAACAAATGTTTTGGAGTACTGCTAATCCACTCTTCACCGCGCAGCACGTGGGTGATCTTCATCAGGTGGTCATCAACTACAACTGCAAAGTGGTACGTTGGAAAACCATCAGACTTTAACAGCACACCATCATCGACGTTCTTGACGTCAAACTCGACATGACCACGAATCGCATCTTCCCAGCCAATGACTCCCTCGTCTGGCATCTTGATCCGAACCACATGTGGTACACCAGCGTTGAGTTTTTCATTGACCTCAGCAGCTGAAAGGTTTCGACAGTGACGATCATACTTTGGCAGCTGACCAGATGTTTTCTGATCTTCCCGCATCTGTGTTAATCGCTCTTGGGTACAGAAACAGTGATACGCATGGCCAGTCGTTACCAACTGATCAATGTACTCTGCGTAAATATTGAGTCGTTCTGACTGTTTATACGGTCCTAGAGCGCCACGTTTTTCACCACCTTCGTCGTAGGAAAGGCCAAGCCACTTGAACGCTTCGTAAATTTTCTCTTCCGCTCCTTCCACAAAACGGGTTCGATCTGTGTCTTCGATCCGAATTAAAAATTGACCCCCACTTTGGCGAGCCAAAGCAAGATCAAACATTGACATCCAGGCAGTACCAACGTGGGCAATACCGGTTGGACTCGGAGCGATTCTAGTACGGATAGGAAGGGATTCAGTCATATGCCGGATTATACTCGACGTGGGAAGACATTACCTCAGGTACAGAAATTATTCTTGAGGAGCTGTTTGGTACCAGAGTGGATCAACTGCAGGAACGTAAGCCATGAAGCCGTTGTCACCTTCAAAAACGTAAATTGGCTGTAGGTAATCTTGCTCTTCCGTGTCGTCATAGTAGCCAAGTGAAATGCCTCGAATCATGGCGCTGCTATCTGTCCCTTTCCTTGCAATGTATGCCTCCCCGGCCTGAACAATTTGCCAGGCAGAAGAAACGGTGCGGAGTGGATAGGTCTGCCGCTCGGTGTAATCTATGCTCTGGTAATGGTAATCAACAGCCACAACTTGATCCTGGCCACTGAGTGAGCCAGAGATAATTCCGTTGAGTGCTCCTTCATCACCTTGAGGCGTGTAGAACATTTTGTTTCCGTCGATGGGGAATCGGTTGATGTCGACGCGTAAGAAGTCTGCGTCAGAGAGTGAGACGGCTGGCTGGAGCTCTCCACCCAGTGATTTGTAGTATGAGACTGTTCCAGATGCAGTTGCAATATCTTCTGGTAACTCTTGGCCAGCTTTCACAAATGCTTTGAGGATGGAGACCGCGCTGCTCTCGGTAGGAAGGTTCTTATTGGTCAGAAGCGCCGCACGAGAAAGATAATCGGTAGTGATGTTGAACGAAAAGTTCTGAATGTTCATTTGGAGTGTAGCTTGGATAGGCTGTGACTTGGTCCAACGATAGGTGCTGGTACTCAAGATAGTGGGCTGGAAAACATAGCCATAGTCAGCGGCGATTTGTTTAGCACGTTGATCGGCCAGCAAGCTTAAGCTACTTCTGTTCATCAAAAAGACCTTGGCACGATCCCCGAAGTTGGGTAAGCGACTGTTCGGTACTTCAAGCTCGTAGGAGAGCGGCTTATCATCTGCAGTTTGCTCTGGAAAGCGAAGTTCTGGCAAGATACCAAACCCAACCGTTGGTGGTGGAGGGGGATCTGGGAACATCGTTTTGTAGAAACCATAGCCCACAGTCAGCACTGTACGACCAACTACCAACGCAACCAACAAAATTGCACCAAACTTAATACCTTGTCTACCAAGGTATGCAGCACGGGTGAGATTAAGTGGTTCTTGTGCCATGGTGTTTAGTGTAACAAATCCAACTGTTTACTGCTGTGGCACTTCAAGCGTTTGCCACGCATAGTTTCTCTCAATCCACGAGATCAACTGAGTCATTTCTGGATAACGCTGCGAGCTCCCTAGCACGACGTACAGCGTTTGTCTGTTTTGACGTTCAATAGCGGTCACTAAGTTCTCGCCAGCTGATTCCGTAGTGCCTGTCTTAATCCCAACTGTGCCGGGGATCTCATCCAGTAATAGATTTCGGTTGACCATAGGATGTTGAATGAAGCCAGTGGTGTCTGACACGGTCATGTACTTTGTTTTTACTAAATCAGCAAGCAACTCATCTTCAAGTAGTGCACTTCCTAACCTGGCCAAATCAGCGGCGGTGGTCTGTTGATCTGGATCATCAAGACCGGACGAGTTCTCAAAGTTGGTATTCTGCAAACCGAGTTGTTTGGCTTCTAGATTCATCAGTTCGATGAACCGGTCGTACCCGCCTGGAGCATTATTTGCCAGCACAAACGCGGCATCATTTCCGGAGTGAATCAGTAGCACAGCCAGTAGATTCCGAACGGTAATTCGCTCCCCCACCTCAAAGCCAATATTTGAACCATCCGCAAATACTTCTTCCCGAATCGTCAACGGCGTGTCGACGGTATAAACCTTCCGGGCAACGATGGCCGTCATCATCTTGGCGGTCGATGCTGGATAGCGAAGTTTGGTGTCGTTGAACGAGTAAAGCTCAGTACCAGTTTCTCGATCTTCTACATGAACTGCGGAAGCGCTCAGTGTGGAGAGTTCTTGAATGTCTCGAGGTTTACCAATGAATACGGGAACATCTACAGACGTAGGCACTGCTGCCAAGAGTGTATCGAGCTGGGTAACCTGAGTCTGCTTCTCTTGAAGATCCCCAGAAATGACCTTCGTCAAAGCAGCGAATCCAATCGCAAGAATACACAAGCTCACCAAGATTGCAGGCTTCATAACTGATTAATGGTAATCGGAATCTTGTTAAGACGCCAGATCCAGGACCGTTGGTTTCTCAATTCGGATGTAGTCTTCGTACTTCATCAGCACAGAGCGATCTAATCGACCTGCGTTGAAGGCAATCTGTTCATTCAGACCGAGTCTGCCATCGAGGTACGTCTTGAGTCCGATTGATGAACCAAACGGAGGGATGGAACCAACTTCAAGTCCAGTTTTTTCCAAGACAGAGTCCTTCGATGCCATAGCCAGCTTCTTCACACCCAAGAGCTCCTTGAGTTTGTCTAGATCAGCTCTCAGATTTCCCGGAAGAACGAACAAAATAAACTCTCGGTCAGCATGGAGCACTAAAGCCTTCGCACCTTCTTCAAGTTTGCCTTTGCGGGCTGCCTCTGCTTCTTCACTGGTACGCACCGGAATATGTTTAATGTATTCGTAGGAGGCACCAGCAGTTTGAAGCTGTTCTAAGATGTAGTCATGTGGTGACTTTGACGCACCATCAAACTTTAAGTGAAGTTCTTTCATTTGCTCGTCAGAGATTGCCGCGGGAGCATCCATGACCGCGGTTTTTCCAGACGAAGTCATTGGGAATGGAATTACTTCACGCAGCGATGTTTCGCCAGCAAGCATCATGATAAAGCGATCAAGGCCGAAAGCGATTCCACCGTGGGGAGGTGTTCCCACTTCAAAGGCTTCGAGCATGTGACCAACGCTGTCTTGAATTTCAGCGTCACCATACCCCATCACCTTAAATGTAGCTTTGAGCAAGTCAGGACGGTGTGAGCGAATACTTCCGCCTCCAGCTTCGTAGCCGTTACAGATAAGGTCGTATTGGGTGGTGAGAATCTCGCCGACGTTCTCACCTTTCAATAACATCTCCTCGTGCTCTGGAATTGGTGCACTGAAAGGGTTGTGGGTAAATGTCCAGCCACTTTTACCGTCGATGACTTCGGCTGCGTCAGTGGTGTCGACCTTTTTGAAGAACGGGAAGTTAATCACCCACGCAAAGGCTAGCACGCCATCAGCCTTCTCTTGCTCGGTACGTAAGTCAAACTTGTCAGCTCCAAACTTTGCTACTGCATCTTTGTAGTCGTAGACAGGGAACTCTTCAGTTTTGAGCGTTCCGCCGACCGCTTTAATGGACTTAGTAATCAGTGACTGCACCATAGACATTACGTCTTCACGTTTCACGAAACTCATTTCAAGGTTAAGCTGGGTGAACTCAAACCCACGATCCGCACGGAGGTCTTCGTCGCGAATACATCTAGCAAACTGGAAGTACCGTTCCACACCGGCCGTCATCAGTAACTGTTTGTACTGTTGTGGACTTTGTGGAAGCGCGTAGAACTTTCCAGGCTGTAATCTTGAAGGCACGATGAAGTCACGTGAGCCCTCTTTGGTAGACTTGGTCAGCATTGGGGTTTCAACTTCAGTAAACTCGTTTTCGTATAAAACATCCCGAAGACTTTTAAAGTAGTCTGAGCGGAGCTTCAAAATCTTGTGCATCCGTTCACGACGTAAATCGAGATAGCGATACTTCAAACGAACTTCTTCGTTGATATCTAATCCATCGCCTTCAACTTGAATAGGCAGTTCCTTGGCGGCGTTGAGAATTGTATATTCTTGGACGTCAAACTCCACAGTGCCTAGTGGACTGTGTTCGTTGACCATCTTGGCAGGACGCTCTTTGACTAAACCAGTCAACTCAACGACAGACTCTGTGGTCAGTTCACCCATTTTTTGATAGCCAACGCACTGAATCACACCTGTACGATCGCGTAAATCAATAAAGGTAATCTTGCCGTGATCGCGTTTAGTCTGAACCCAACCGCTAATGGTGACTGTCTGGCCGACAGCCTTGGCTGTTTCCCCAATTGGGGTGCGAGTCATTTCTGACATATCGCTCCTTTGTACTACTCGTTGTCTGGTCAAGCAATTTTGATAACAAAAAAGCCTGTCCACCCACGAATCTAATCATGAATGAACAGGCTTTCTCGAAGAGAAAAGGTGCCAACCTGGTCTGTACTTATTTCCCGCGATTCGGTCGCTGGGCCGATCTTTCTGCTTGAGTTGTCAGGTCAAGTCATAACGAAAGATATGAACTATCGCAATTTTACTCTAGTTCCCCACAGAACTCAATGAGAATCGTATCCTGCTCTGTAGCAGCTCTTACAATTCTATTACCGATGACAAAAGCAGTTATGACACGACTTTCTTACAGTACCGTTAAGTACAAATATACACAAAGGTGCGTATGCAAGAGAGTTCAAAAAAGAACCCAAATCAAAAAGGTGGGAACCAAGTTGCTTCCCCAGCTGTAGTCGGTGCGGTAGGTGCAGTTGTTGGAGCAGGTGTTGGCGTCGCTGCAACCATGGCGATGAACGATAAAAAGACACGCGACAAAGTCAAAGAGGTCTTCAACGAAGCCAAGGGTCAAGTTATGCAGTATGCCAAAGAAGTGAGCGAGCAGGCAGATAAGAACCCTCAATTGAAACAAGCTCAAGAAGCTGCAAAGTCGGTTGCGAAAAAGAAGTAATTACCGGTCTTTCGGAATCTGCTTGTCATACTCATTCAACGCAGTCTCAACTTTTTGAGCGACTTTATCGTAATCCTGGTAAATATCTTCATGATTACCAACATAAACAACTAATGCTTTTCCTTGACCTACTTCGACTGCCACGCAGCGGTCGTCGTAGGTTAGCCAAAATCGCCAGATACGTACGCCAAATTTTCCGTTGAGCGCAGTGTACGGTATGCCTTTGCCGGGTTTACTCTCTGTGGCTGCGTTATACCTTTTCAGGAACCGCTCGAGTTCTTTGGAAAGCCGGCTTTGTGCCCCTTTTTTGATCGGAGTAATAAGTTGTTCCTGAAGTTCCCGAGACAAAATAAGTTCACGGGGTACATACTTGGCATTATCACGTTCATTTGCTGAATCATCTTCAAATGTTTGAGGGTTTAGCTGCACTGAAGTGTTCCGAACTCTTTTTTGTCCGGCTTCTTGGGCACCAGTGTTACTTCGTTGCTGATCATAGGCAGCCATACGTTCTTCGCGGATGCCAGATTTTTGATGATGTCGTCCATTCTGCGACTTTCTTTGTTCTCGTTTCTCTTCAAGAGTCTTTTGGCGAAGCGCATCAACATCAATTAAGCCAATCACTTCAGAGACATGATGCAAAATTGCTGCTTCAGAAGCATCCTTCAGAAGATCACGGTGTGTAATCGGCACAAAGAGTGAAATCCTGCCGTCGCGAATGCTCACCTGATAAGAAAGCCGAGCCATGTCACGGGTTAAGCCAAGTTGGTCTGGCTCATCACGTTCAGTCACTACGGTCACCATTACATTGATCAAAACCAAGTGCTCATCCATTTTATGAATATGCATGATCGAGTCATACTTCTCGCCGCGCAGTGAGGTGTCAGCAATGGGTACAAAGTTCTCGTCAACCGAAATCTCCATAATTTGGTACTCACTCGCGTCAAGAATTTCATAAACCCGATCACTCAAACTAAAGTCTTGAGGCTTGATTCTGCTTAAATCAAAAATGTATCGTTCAACGTCATGCGGGTGAGTGATGACTTTATGCGGAAAGTGCGTTGATCCTCGAACCATGTAGTCTAAGAGACCTTGATACCAATCTTGGTTATCCCCTGGTGCATTGGCGAGTTTTTCAAGCTTGAAGACAAATTCTTGAAAGCTACCTTTTCCAGCAAACTCTTGCTGAATTTGTCCCGCGCAGAGCATAAAATTGAACATTTCTGATGTGAAATCGGGTGAGAAGAGCTGATCAGGAAGCGCAAAATCATTCAAGTGGTTCACAATCTTTGCCGACACTGGATGTCCTGGGTGATCTTCATGAGAAAGTGCCTCTGGCAATTGTTTGACCGCTGCATAAAGCACTCGATAGAGCGGGAGGCCATCTTTATATGCATCTTTCAGGAGATGTGGCAGTTTTTGAAGTGTATCAGGCGCCGCTGTGTACTCGAACGAACCAGCAAGGTCAAAAAAGACTTTACTCAGCTTCTCTTCATGAACCATTTCGACCACTTGAATAACTGGATGAGCTGCCTGTGCTTCCTGGGCAATCACCGAGTGGAATAATTCCATGAAGTGGGTGAACTCGTAGGAATTGAACGTATGGCCTTGATCAAGGCCCTGACGTTGGATGGCTTTCGAAGCCACCACCAGAATGTCCCCCAAGGTATGTCCTTTCGCCACCACCTTCGCATAAGGATTTTCCGAATCAAGATCGTCAACGTTCACTCTTCGATTCATCCATCCACCGACTAAAGACTCAGCCTCACGAATCATCAGATCCACCACTTTGGGAAAGTTTTTGTATCTGCGGATGTACTCTGCTAAGCCTTCTGGGGATCGATGTCTGCCGACAATTTTTGGGGAAGTAAAGTGATTCCTTGGGTCATCGACAAACTTATGTGCTTCTGTAATTAACTCAATGCAGGATGAAACCACTCGAGTGTAAAAGCCTAGCCGGATAATCTGAGACAAATCTGGCTGGTCACCGATATACGCCATCACTTCAGGATGATCAACGCCATCTGCGATCTGGGCATACTGATCACTGTAATGAAAAATACGGCGAGCAGTGCGTTCCACAATCGGGGAGATTTGCAACACTTCTAAGAGCACTTGGTGTACTTCTTTATCGGTCAAATGATCAGGGTCAACAGCTTTAAGACGGTCTATGCGTTGTTTTTCACCTGTAAATGAGAGTTTTTGACGACGTTCTTTGGGCATAAGACAGCCTATAATTATACGATAGGTGTCGATAATAATCAAACCGGATCTTTGTAAGAATAACCCGCCCAATCCTTTGAAATGTACATACAAAAGGATTACGATGGAGTTATGAAAAAACTTGTTCAATTGACTTCAGTCACAACAGTATTAGCTATTCTGTTGTTTGACACCGCAACCACCGCCTCAGCATTTCAGGCTAAAGTCACTCCAGATCTGAAACTACGAGTTACTCATGGACAAGTCCTGGGCGACGATGACACGGCTGGTACCCAAACTCAAAAGACAATGTCAGCGGAAGAATATAAGAAATTTGAAGCGGACTACATCAAATCAAAGAACATCTCCCCAGAACAGGTCAAACAACGGGATGAGCGCGTTGCAGCTGAACGATCAAAGTCTGGGAAATCCGGTGTAAATCCCATTCTCCCAAGCCAATCCGTTGAAGATAAAAAGATTCGGATGAGCGTTGAGGCATACAAAGGCAAAATGGAAATCTTTGACAAGAAGTCCATGTCTAGCCCAAGCAGTAAACGCGAAAAAGGTACAACCTCAGGTACGGATGCAAATAACAAACCGAATGAACAGTTTGAAGACCGCTTCGTCAAACTGGAGCTGATCAATGCTGCGAATCGTCCACAAGCCACCTCACCTGGCGAAGTTCTTCGCCCTGATAGCCGTCCAAGAGGCGTAGATCCCGATCTTATAAACCGTAATGTCATTATTCAAACCCCTCCATCACAAGAGAATCCTTCACAACTTGAAATAGAGTCCCGAAATATGAGAGGTTTGGTTCAGCCGGGTTCTAATGTCACCGTTGATCCGCGCACCAATGAAATCACCATCACGAACAAACAAGGTGAAGAGCGGGTGCTGCTTCGTCTCCCTGATCAAGCATTCCAGGACATGACTTCCCAAGGCGTGGTATTTCCAGAAAACTACGATGAAGCCAAAGCAAACTTAACCATTCAAACTACGGAAGATGGCAAGGTGGTCTACCGTACCGAAGTGACCAATCAACGAAGATTGTTTGGCCTACTTCCATATCAAGTGAAAGTGGCCCATGAAGTTGATGATGAGACCGGCGAGGTACTTACCCAAGAACTACCCGATCAGTCGTTTTTCGGTAGATTCCGAAGACTCATTGGTCAGTAACATTCTTGAGAATTCCTAAGGATCTTTGAACTTCCTTGAAAATGACAACGCCTTCAATTCATACTTGAAGGCGTTGTTGTACCTGACCCTTCTCGAGGGTGGTATACTTTCGCTTTCATTCATCAAAAATACTTATGCCTATTCATCAAGAAAACACTGAACTTCTGGCGCATCTTCAGCGGATTAATAAACAGCTGGGCAACGGCGTCATCGGAATTGAAGTTGGTGAAGAGCTGCCGATGCAAGTACGTGTGGATCGTCAGCGGCTGGCACAAAACTTTTCGGTTCGTGGACTAGAGAACCCTATCGCTATTCAAAAGCTGTTTGAACGGCAAGCAGATGGAATCCGCCAGCTGTTGGAAGTGGCGGAGCTGGCCAAAGAAGATCGTAGTGCAGTGCAGCGAGAACTTTTTTACACCCAGGTGCTGCTTTGGTTGGTAAACGCGATTTTGAAACTGACCAGAGTAGTAGCGGAGTAGAAATTCAGGTTTCAGTTCCCCAAAAGCAGTGATAGAATAAGTCTATTGAGTTTTATGCTGTGAGCGCTTTGGCAAAGCGGGAGCAAACGACTCAATCAAAAAGTGGATCGAGACCTGGACAATCATCTCGATCAAAAAGGGTGGAACCACGATTCTGATTGCAGAAGCGTCCCTTTCTTCTATATAACTATGTAGGAGAACGAGACGTTTTTTTGGTTCAACGCAGCTTGCGCTCACCCACAAAGACACACCCGTTCAGAAAGGGTTGTATGTCCAAACCCACACTCGATGAAGTTGTAGCCTTATGTAAGCGTCGTGGCTTTGTCTTCCCCACTTCCGATATTTATGGCGGTCTTGCCAATTCTTATGACTACGGTCCAATGGGAGTTGAGCTGCTGCGTTCTATTCGTAACGCCTGGTGGACAGAGATGATTCACAAACGGACCGACATGGTTGGTCTTGATTCTCAAATCATGCTCCATCCAGAGACTTGGGTAGCGTCTGGACATGTGGCGTCGTTTTCAGATCCTTTAGTCGAAGACACAGTCAGTAAGAAACGTTTCCGTGCAGACCATCTAATTGAAGCTTGGTTAGCTAAGCATCCTGAAGTTCAGGTGGGAGCCGTGGAAGACATGACCATCACCGAGATGGGTGCCTTTATCGTGGAGCGCAAAGTGCTTAGCTCTGATGGTAACCCACTGACTGAGCCAAGAACCTTCAACTTGCTCTTCGAAACAGCTATCGGATCTGTCGCTGGTGAAAAAGCCAAGGTCTACCTACGTGGAGAGACAGCTCAAGGAATTTTTAGTGACTTCAAACAAATTTTAGACTCTACCCGCGTCCAGCTACCGTTTGGTGTAGGACAGATTGGAAAGAGCTTCCGCAACGAGATCACCACTGGCCAGTTCGTCTTTCGCACGCTTGAGTTCGAACAAGGTGAAATTGAGTACTTCTTTGACCCAGCCAAAAATGCATGGGAGCCTCTCTTCCAAGAGTGGCGCGACTACATGTGGAAGTTCGTCACCAAGAAACTTGGCGTCAACGAAGAAAACCTCCGCTGGAGACAACACACCGATAAAGAACGCAGTCACTACAGCAAAGACACCTATGACTTGGACTACAACTTCTCGTTTGGGTGGAAAGAGCTATGGGGAATTGCCTATCGCACTGACTACGACTTGAATCAACACATCAAGCACTCAGGCCAAAAGCTCGAGTACACCGATCCGTTCACCGGGGAGAAGGTTGTTCCGCACGTGATTGAGCCTGCAGTTGGAATTAATCGTCTGTTCTTGATGGTGCTGACCGACGCCTACTGGAAAGACGAAGAACGTCACCGCATAGTGCTGAAGTTAAAGCCGGAATTGGCCCCGTATAAAGTGGCGGTATTTCCACTGGTCAAAAATAAAGACGAGATCGTGGCCAAAGCCAAAGAAGTCTTTGCGCTGACCAGCGAGCACGTCCGGACCGCTTGGGACGAAAGAGGAAATATTGGGAAGCGTTACCTCAGCCAGGATGAGATTGGAACGCCAGTCTGTATTACAGTTGACTACCAGACTCTGGAAGATGGAACAGTGACGTGGAGAGATCGTGACACGGCAGAACAGGTGCGGGTGAAGATTGAGGAGCTGGTGGAGAGGGTGAAAAAACTTCGTTAGTTCTCAAAGCCATTCGCTATTTCTGGACCTTCAAACATCTCCATCTGAAGTTTTTTGACTTCTGATATTTCTATTGATGTATAAGTTCCTTCTGCATTTGACTTAACTAATCCGGTGACCTGAACAATTCCGTTGTACGCAAAGTCTAGATACAAAGTTTGTGGATGTTCAGTAGCAAATTTATATCTCATGGATTTACCATCTGTGAGGACAAACGTCCCAGAATTTGTACTTTTATTTAAGGATAGAAGTTTACCTTGTAAGGAAAGAACTTTTTCAACCGTCGTTTTAGTTTCAACCGGGGTGAGATATGGTTTTTGAGATTCGACTACAGTTGTGTCTATTTTTTCACCATCATGTTCATATTCAATCTTTGTTTGGTCAATTTTGCCTGAGTCCAAAGGCCGCACAAATTTGCTGACAGTGCCCATAAACTTTGGGTCTTGGGAATAATAATATGCGTCTTGTGTCACCTTGAGGACATCCCCTGAAATATTTGTAATATTAACGTTTCCATTTTCGACACTAACATTTCGAACGGGTTGATTAGCTATGTGAGTCTTAGTAGAGACAACATCCTTAATAATTGGAATGGCTAGTAGAAACATACCACCCCAAGTGCCAATCACCTGTAGCTGTTTATCATTTTGACCAATAGACTTCCACACTTCCTTGAATCGAAATTTAATGGACCCTTCTGTGATCGCTTCCAATCGAATTTCATAGGTCCCGTCAAGCTCTTTATCTGTAGCAATGATCCTCACAGCTTCATAAAAACCCTGCAGCGAAGGAATTAAATCTCCAAGAGATATTGAGTGATCCTCAACATCTGGGCCAATATAAGAAATTGTGACAGTGTTAGACATGCGAATGCATTATATACTCAACGTTGTGTTTTTTTATGTAGAGGCAATCCTTTTTGCTTGCAGTATTATAGTTTATTCACACCTAAAGGTAAAAGTATGAAAGCCGGCGTTGATTACATAGGCGTGGGAGTTGGGGCACTCATCTTTGACCATCAGGACAGAATTCTGATGTCACTTCGTGGACCGAAAGCCAGAAATGAAGCAGGAAAGTGGGAAGTTCCAGGTGGCGCGGTAGAGTATGGTGAAACTTTTGAGCAAGCATTAGTCCGAGAAGTATTCGAGGAACTTGGCATCCACATTCGAGTCAAAGCATTACTCCAAGTCTGCGACCATATTCTGGTGGAAGAACAAGAACATTGGGTTGCGCCAACGTATATCTGTGAGCTGGTGAGTGGAACACCATGCATCCAAGAGCCTGAAAAGTGCACCCAAATCGGTTGGTTTAGTTTAGAAGAAGCCCAGAAGCTGCGGTTAGCGCATGTCACAAAGTTAGATATAGAGAAACTGATCGAACATCGGCAGAAGTAACTCTCTACTGCGTTCGCAAATAACTTTCCTTCAATAGAGCCATTGCTTCTTCAAAATGATCAAAATCATGAAGATCATACCTGCTGTAACCTCTGCCATAGTGGCCAATTCCGCGCATATCTCTGATTTTAGATTGATCTACTGACTTAATTTCTTCAACGGTTAGTGAAACATCTAAAAACAGTCGGTCACTCCGAAAGTTTACGTACACAAAATTTCTATTGGTTCGGTACGCAACGTACATTTTTCTAGCAAGCTCCTGAATAAGCCCTTCCGAGTCAAATGCGAGAACTTTGTCTTGAAGCTCTTTAAAGAGTTCTTTGACAATTTCATCTTTACCTTCAAGGTGTTCATCCACTGAATACATCTCATATCCAGTTTTTACCTTTGGAACCTTTGCCACCGATGAATTCTTCTCTTTTCGCTGCGTTTGATTGCTGGCAACCAAACGAAGTTCAAATAGATTTTCATATTGAGAGTACGACCACATTTCAATACTTTGCCCCATCTTTCCCATTCCACTTACCGCCGGTGCATCAAACTTTGAGTAAGAAGTTGCGATCAGAATGAGGCGAGGTGAAGCGATATCAACTGTTGTCGAGATGGACTCGTATGTTCGTCAATTATAGCCACTTTTAGTTTAATTGCTGAAGTCTTATCCTATGTAAGGAGACGTTCAATTTATGACCAACATCCCATACATATCAATGTTCACTTCTGTTCTTACTATGCTCCTTCCACTAGTCCCAATGCTTCTACTCCTATTTGCTGTGGGACTTGTTCTTCGGGTACTTGGAAATTTCCTCTCTAAACGCTTCCATTTAGATGATCAGCAAGATCACCGTGCGTCAGTTGAAAATAGGCATTTGCAAACTGCGGGCGAAGAGTTTGACTTTTCCAAATACAAAAAGAAGTCGATTATTCTTTCCACAGCCGAGCAAACGCATTTCTCTGCGCTTCAGGCAGCGTATGGAGAACAGTACTATATCTTTTGCCAAGTGGGACTGAGAGCGGTTATCGAGCTTGAACCTGATACTTGGGAATTTAAATATGGGAACAGTCTTCGGAAAATCCTGGACTTCGTCCTAGTAAACAAACAAACCTTTGCAGTTGAAAAAGTCATTGAGCTCAACGACTACACTCACCAAAAAGCTAATCGAGTGGTTCGCGATGAGTTCATACAGAAACTTTTCACTCAGTGTGATATCCCTTTTGAAGAACACTGGGAAGCTGGCAAACTTTCCGAACCACTCAGCTCCGCCACGTAGCTGGAGACTTGGAAGAAAGCCTTAGCAAGGTTTACCTTATATCCAGTAAGGTCTAGCAGTATGATACGTAAAATAGTTTGATCATTCGCGGATAACTTCACCCTCGAGAACAGTTTTACCTGCATGATCTTCTAAGATTTCTAGGTTTTTGGTATTGGCCTTGAAAAATAAATCACCCAGATCTCCAACCAA
>Ga0163144_10003408_pt1 | contig 36217 bp, 30 predicted proteins | sample OliLak19BULKMAT1_FD_123175 | JGI IMG/M metagenome (GOLD analysis project Ga0163144, IMG submission 123175) | Freshwater microbial mat bacterial communities from Lake Vanda, McMurdo Dry Valleys, Antarctica - Oligotrophic Lake LV.19.BULKMAT1 | ecosystem: Environmental > Aquatic > Freshwater >...
AACTCCGCTTTTTCGACCTCGTACCCGTTCTTGTCACCTGCCATGTTTAAAGCCCCCGAGCCCTTGTTATCCATGGTTCAGGTATCGGCTTTTTTTCATCGCATGTCCGGTGATGCACCCTATAGAGATGCCTTTAAGGCGGAGGCGCCAGAGGCGTTTCGTCCGCATCGGGATCGTCCATGAACCCGAAGGCGTTGCGCTTCTGCTGCACGGCGCCCCGGCGCTTGACCTCGTTGCCGACCATGTTGCGCAACATATTAATGCGCGTGGAATCTTTTGTTGGGTTCAGCCGGATGTAATCGTCAATGGCGCCCATCAGCGCCTCCAGAACGTCGCGGCGCGAGATGCTGAATTGCATCGTCAGCAGATCGGGCGGATCAGTCTCCACTGGCTTGAGTTTGAAATTGCGGACCTTCGACGATGTCAGGAGCACCGTGATGATGGCGTTGGGCTCCGTTTCCATCGAACGCCGGAAATCGTCGCGCGCCTCGGCTTTGCGTTTCTGATGAATCTTGGCGAGCCCCAAAAACGCGTACACTTCCGCGCGCTTGTCCGCCGGCAATTCGAGCGTCACGCCGACGGCGTGTCTGTCGCGAACGCCTGTGGCCGCCGCCAGGTATTTCTCGCCCTGCGCCACGTTGCCGCTTTCGACATACGCCACGCCCAGCGGATAGAAAATCTGATCGGCCCACGGATGCAGATTCAGCGAATGCTGCAGAACCTGCGGCACATCGGAGATGCGGCCCATCTGCATCAGGAACTGAGCGTACGCGCACGAGAGATCGGGGTCGTACACGGTGCGCTCGATGCCGCGCCTGAAAATCTTGTCGACTTCATTCAGCGAGCGGTAATCGTCCGGCTTGTTGCTCGCCAGGTAGCGGCGCAAATGCATGGCGGCCAGATTGGCATAGGCTAAATGAAAACACTTGATCTGCACCGATTCATCCGGACGGAAGCCTTTGCGCTCCGCGGTCCATTCTCCGATTCGGATCAAGCTGTTGAACGCCATGTCCGCTTCGTCGAAATGCTTGCGCGCAAAGGACGCCACGCCATAGTTATAGAGCACGCGCAGCTTGTCGGGAGAACGCTTGCGCGCCTCTTCCCACAATTTAAATCCATCCGACCAGGCGTCGTTGCGCAGCACCGTTAAAGAGACAAACGGCCCCGTGACACAGCAGCCCAGCACGCCCGCCCACAGTCCCGCTTCGCGCATTTTCAGCACGGCCGGCGACAGTCCGCTCGCGCGCTGGCTGGCGGTGAACTCGTCGGCCGGCATTTTGTCGCCGACCGCTGTCGTCACGGCCGCAATCAGCCAGGCGATGAAACAGGCGCCGGCCGCCGCGACGAGATAAAAATTTCGTTCACTGACGACGTCGCCGCGCTCGATCACGGTGTTGGTCGGAGCGATAATCAGCAGCGCCAGAAGCACCGCGAAGCCTCCGAGCCAGCGCCGCCACAGGCCGATCAATCCGAAAATAACGAGCGCTGCGAGTATCGCGGCGCCAACTTTTACGCGCGGGTCGTTGAAGGTGCTGATCGTCGGAAAATCATGATCGATGTTCAATCCATATGGCGCGATGGCGCGAAGGAGCATCGGCGGCACCGCGTTGGCCTGCGTGTAGAGGCTGCGCATGTAATCGCTGTCGAGATAGCCCGTCAGCGCGCCGATGGTGCGCTCGTAAGCGTAGGGAAATGCGGCGACCGCCGCCAGACCCAGGCCCGCGATCACGCCGACGAAGGCCCAGTTCAATCCGATGCGGCGCCGTAAATAGACACGCCAGGATGGTGTTGCCGTACCCGTGGAGTCCGATGAATAACCGAGCACGCCGCCAGTAAGCGAAAAGAACAGCATCAGTTGCAACGAAAATCCGAGGTAGCCGCGCTGCCGACCGAAAGCGCCCACGGTCAGCGCACACAGGGCCAGGAGCAATCCCGCCAGGAGCCCCATCGAAATCGTGTGGCGCTTCGAGCCGCGATAAAAAAAGGCGTAGACCAGAATCACCGCGACGAAAAACGTAAGATGGGTTTCTTTCGTCAGAATTGAGCATCCGCCAAATATCATCATCCACGCCGCCGGCCAGAACCAGTCCGGCCAGCGCAGCGCGGTGCTCTCCTTTATAGGCGACGGCGGGGCATTGCGGTGAAAGCCCATGCGGTCGAACGCTACCGTGGCGGCGTACAACCCGAGAAGGTAAAACATGCCGCCCTGCCCGTTGTCACGGCCGGAAATATAGGTCACCGCTTCAGTGCACAGCGGATGCGCCGCGAAAATCGCCGCTCCCGCAAACGCCGCCAGATCGTACGGTGTCCCCCGTCCGGAGGCGTCGGGATTAATCCTGCCGCTGGCGCGCAGCACGCGGCGCAAGACGCCGTACAGCGCGAGGGCGGCGATGAGATGGCAGATCAAATTCCAGGCGCGGAAGATGCGGACGTCGGGCTTAAAGCCCTGATGATTGCCCCACAGTTCGCTGGCTTTATAGCACACGGCATTCGACAGCCACCACAGTTTACGGAATGACGTAATTTTGATGTTCGACAACGCCGCAAACGAGCGGATCGTGGGATTATCCTGGATATATTCCGGGTCGTCGAAATGGTACGGCGCGTTGATCACCGAAATGTAGGACGCGACAATCGCCAGCGCAATCAGCGCGATGTGAATGGGCCGGCTTGAATACCACGGCCGCGCCGGCGTCATGCGCACATGCGTCCAGACAACGCTGGCCGCAAAACGCGCGTTGGCCCAGCCCACACGCTTCCACAAGCGGCGCGGTTCCTGCACGACGCGGTAGAGCCATTCCATGCCCACGGCCTGGACGAGCGCCGGAGCGCGATGCGTTTTTCCCGCCAGAATGTCCGCGTAGCCGCCCGCCGCCAGTCCTATGACGCCGGTTTCCTGGCAGCACCGCGCCAGAAAAATCTCTTTGTCGGGAGACGGGCGCGCGACGATCAGCAGTTGGAACTGTTCATCCTGCAGCGTGTTGATGACGACGTTTTCGGACTCGGGCGTCTGAGCGTAACCATGCTGACCGCGCACATCGGCAAGACCTGGAAAACGGGCGCTCACATTCGCGCACGCCGCCGCGTTGACTTCCGCTGTCGCTCCGTAGATGAATACTTTCCAGCCGCGCGTGGCGCCGATCTCCATCAACCGTTCGCAGAGGTCGGGGATCGCGATGCGTTTTCCGCACGGCACGCCCAGCATGCGCGCGCCCCATTCGAAACCCTTGCCGTCCGGTATGAGCAGGTCGGCTTTCAAAAAGGCGGCGCGCGTTATTTCATCGTCGGCCATCGCAGTGACGTATGGCGCGGAAATTCCCACGACCGAGCGGCCCCGGCGGGATTCGGCGCATTCCGCGAGGTACTCGATGATCGCTTCAGGCTCGGCGATGTCCACGGCCGCAGCCAGAACTTTGCGGCGCTTGAACGGGTCCGCGCCGAAAACGGTGACGGTAGCGGGCGCCTCAGCGGCGGGAGTTAAAGCATGCTCGGCATGCGTTGAATCAGCAGCGATATCCACAATGAATTAATCAGGCATCTCGAGAGTTCTGTAAAAACCACATTCGGGCTAACGATTTAGGGTCCGCAACGCGGCCGGGGACTTACGTCTTTTCCGCAAACATGTCGTTCAGGCCGTTCCTTGAAATTCAATCCGGTTGCCGTCCGGATCCCGAGTGAAGAACCGTTCGACGCCCGGGATTTTTCGCGCATCCCACGTGGCCTCGAATCCGGCAGTTCTAAGGATGTCGAATGCCGCGTGCACGTCGCCCACCCGCAGGCAGAAGTGCCGCCGCGACAACGGATCGGCTTCCTTCTGGAAAACAAGGTGGATCATGCCGTTGCCGGCGGCGTACCACGCGCCTGGAAAATCAAAACTCGCCGGGCGGAGCACTTCCTGCAAGCCGAACAATCCACCGTAAAAGCGTTTGGAACGTTCGACATCAGTGACCTGAACCGTGAGGTGATCCACTCCCTCGATCTGCAGCGCCATCCTCCGTTCACTCCCACGCTTGAAACAATTCGGCGCTATTTCTGCAAGTCTTCCTTCGTTGGCGAGGTGCAGCAGCGGAATCCAATTTCGCGTGCAAAGGCGCTGGCTTTCTGGCGGCCGCGATACGTGCAGCGCGAACTGGATGATGCGGCATCGCCGCCCAGACCGCCGCGCACGAACCGCTCGGCGTCGTTGCCCTCCGGCCCGCTGGATGTCCATTCGTAGACGCCGCCGCTCATGTCGTGCACGCCGAAGCCCGAGGTGCAGTTGGTGAACTGTCCCAAGCCGTAGTCCTGATCGGCCTTCGGGCAGGCGCCTTCAAAGAATCCGTCACCGTAGGTGTACTGCGTGCCCGATGGCCCTCGGCAGGCTTTTTCGAATTCGTATTCGCTGCACAGACGCTTGCCCTTGTTGACGCAGAGTTCCTTCGATTCGGCCCAATTCAATGAGCGCATGGGCGCCTCGCCGGGCTGATTGGGAAACTCGTATTTATCGATGCAGAACGCCTTCATATTGATGCGCTGAGGCGCTTCCTTTGAATCAGGCGTCACGTTTTTCTCGTCAGTGGGGCCGTAAAGCATCGGTCCGGTCGGAATGAGGACCATGCCGACCGGACAGGTGGTCATAATCGGGTCGGAACCGGCCTTCTCGCTGCTGACGATTGCCGCGCTTTTGGACGCGTAATCAACTCGCTCGGTCCTGCCGCCCCGCGCGCAGCCGATCAATAGGCCCAGCGCGAATACAGGGAGTGAGAGTATCAAAACAAAACGTCGCACCAGGTGCCTCCTTCGTGATCTATTAATCAAGGGCCGCGTAATCTTAGTTTTAACAGATGCAATGGCAACCAAATTCTGCCGGGCGGAGAGGTGAGTTTTCGCCAGGAAAATCGGCAGGTGTCTGGCCATTTCGAAAACGATGTTGATTATGGTTTCACGAAATCCGAAGTTAAATCCTGAACGTGTACCTTATTCTCGCACCGGCGGAACAACCCGAGTATTAAGCGCCTAAATTATATTCAATTCATTGGCGGACTATTTGCGACTTCCCAATCGCCCCTGCAGGACGAGTGCCGTTGCCATTACCCGTGGCGTTCTTTTGTTTTGTCACGCTGATGGGCTCGGTTAAAGGGGCATGGCGGGGAAAAAAAGGAGATCATCATGCTTTCAACGGTTTTAATTGTTGTTTTAGTGCTGGCGCTTCTGGGTGCCATTCCGGCATGGCCGCACAGCCGCGGATGGGGATACGGCCCCAGCGGTGGCGTCGGCCTGGTGTTGGCGATTCTCATTATCCTGGCGTTGACCGGACGACTCTAAAGGGAATGGAGGTCGCTTGATGGAGGGGGCCGCGATTATACGCGAGCCGCTCAGACGAGGATGTAACGGACGCATTGCGGCTGGCGCAACGTCCGCCGATTAACTTATTCTGGAGAACAGAGTCATGGGAAAGAATACTGCAGCATTTGGTATTTTCAGCACGCGCTTGGGTGTTGAGAACGCTGTCGATCAGCTCAAGGCGGCGGGATACCGAAACACCGACATCTCCGTTCTCTTCCCGCACAATCAGGGTTCCAAGGATTTTGCGACTGAGAAGAACACGAAGGCGCCCGAAGGCGCCACGGCTGGCGCGGGCACAGGCGCGGTCATCGGCGGCGCGCTCGGATGGCTGGCAGGCATCGGGGCTTTGGCGATTCCGGGAGTCGGCCCGTTCATCGCCGCCGGTCCGATCATGGCGGCGTTGGCCGGAGTAGGCGTGGGCGGTGCGTTGGGCGGAATCACGGGCGCGTTGATCGGCCTGGGACTTCCCGAGTATGAAGCCAAACGCTACGAAGGCCGCATCAACAAGGGCGGGATTCTTCTTTCGGTGCACTGCGATGACTCGGAATGGACCGAAAAGGCAAAGGACATTCTGAAGCGCGCTGGCGCCGAAGACATTTCCTCGGCGGGCGAAGCCAAGGCAGATTATGCCACGTCCGACCGGCCGCACGCACGCGCGTAAATTACGGGTAGGCATGGGTCATGGGGTCTCCGAACTGCGTCGACCCCATGACCGATAAACAAGGAGAACGACTGTGAAATATTTAATTGCGTGGCTACTGGGCGTGCCGATCGGTGTTCTGGCATTGATCTGGTTGATCAGCCAGATGTTTTAACACCGAATGCGAAAGAACCTCATCAAAGGAGCCAAACCATGAATCGCGACATTGCAGAAGGAAAATGGAAACAGGTCAAGGGCAGCGTTAAAGAATGGTGGGGCAAAATCACCGACGACGAGGTGGATCAGATCGGCGGCAACTACGACAAACTTGTCGGAAAGCTGCAGGAGAAGTACGGTTACTCACGCGAAGAAGCGGAGAAAGAGTGCGCCTCGCGTTTTGATTCTAAGAGGCTTTAAATAAACTCAGGAGCTGAAAAACGATAACTTTTGGGCGTGATAGTCGAGCGAATTCCAGGATTAGAATCGCTTTGGCTGTCACGCTTTTTTGTTTATGAGCTGCTCGACTGCTCCGCCCGGTGCAGTGAAAAATAATAAACGCGTTCGAAAAGATTACACGCCATTGCTGAATTGAGCGAACTCTGCCGCAGCAATAAATATTCAACGACTGGTTCCTGTTTTGCTTTTATGAAAGACTCAGGGTGAAGATCGTGTCGAATCCTTCGGCGGGATACAAACCTACTCCTCGAAGTAATCCTACCTTGAGCGCTTGCAAACTTAGGTTTGCAGGCGCTTTCTCTTTCTATGTCCCCGGCAGTGGCGCCTCTGGCATTCTAAAAATATGGTAGCCGGATTGCGGTCTCTTCTTTGTTGTTCCGCATACCTGGGGGGGTTCAAGCATGACTGACATCGCCATACGTCCCAAGACTGTACTCGTCGTTGAAGATGATCCGGAAATTGGGGAAATGATGGAGCTGGCTGTCTCGATCGAAGGGTATTCTGTGACCATCACGCCCAACCAGTCCGATGCGCTGGACGTCATCAGGGCGACGGAAACAAAATTGATTCTACTCGATTACTACGGCGTGACGACCAATATGACTCAGTTCATCGCACGCATCCGGGAACTGAACTCAACGGTTCCCATTGTGCTGGTCACAGGCGCCAAGGAGGCGCGGGAGAAGGCGAAGAGTTTGAATTTGCAAGGCCACCTTTCGAAGCCTTTCGCCTCTACGGACCTGTTCGCGTTGCTGCGTCAATACTGCGGCAAACCGGCGTCGCTCGGTCTGCGTTCGCATCGCATGCAATTCAGCCTCTTCTAAACTCGCGACTGGCCGAGATGCCCAAGCTATAATACTCTAAATGGTGCCCCTTTTTTCGAGTAAATCCTACACACAAACACGTGTTTCTGAAATACACTGTTTGCAAATATGAAAATTATAAAATGGGGAAGATAGGACGATTTACCGTATTGACGGGAATATCACGCTTGGTCTCGAAAGTGCGCCACGCTAATATGTCGTCACTAAATCATCTTAAAGGTTCTCCCGGTCAGTGCCGGGATGATTAGGAGTACGCTAATGAAGTCTGGGGAAATCAGCACTCAAGAAGTAGAACCGCCCGTCCTCAGCTTCAATTCAGAGGCTTCGTACGTAAAAATGTCCTCGCTGCGTGGCGGTGCCACGGTGTGGGGCATGGTGGGCAAAAGCGAAGTGATTCGTAAGCTGCAGGATCGAATTCGCTCAGCCGCCAGCAGCGATCTGTCCGTGCTGATCCTGGGCGAAACCGGCTCTGGCAAAGAACTGGTCGCCAACGCAATTCATAACGAAAGCAATCGCAGCAAGCGGCGGTTCGTGGCGCTGAATACCGGAGCTGTCCCACGAGAACTTGTCGCCAGCGAACTGTTCGGCCATGTCAAAGGCTCCTTTACTGGAGCGATAAACGACCGCAAAGGCTGTTTTGTCGAAGCTGACGGCGGCACGCTTTTTCTTGACGAATTGACCACCATGGACGAACGCACCCAAGTTGGGTTGCTGCGAGCGCTGGAACAGCGGGTCATCCAGCCCGTTGGCGCAAGCAAAGATGTGCCCGTCAATGTTCGCATCGTCGCCGCGACCAACAATCTTCAGGCCGCCGTGAAGTCGGGAGCTTTCCGGGAAGATCTCTACTACCGCCTGGAATCTTTCGTGATCAGTGTGCCGCCCTTGCGAGCCCGGCCGGAAGACATCCCCGTGCTTGCGGCTCATTTTGCAGACAGCATCGCGATTCAAAACGGCAGAACGATCCTGGGTTTCACGGCAAACGCCCTCCGCATTCTCTCGGCGTACAACTGGCCCGGAAATATCCGCGAACTGAAGAACGCCATTTCTCAAGCCGTGATTCTCACGCCTAACGGCATCATCGATTCCGAACACCTGCCCGAAAAGCTGGAGTCGTCTGAAGCTCGAGCTGAAACAGCGGCGCCGGCTCCAACCGTCACGCCTTCTCCGCCGCCGGCAGCAGCGAGAAATGCGTCGCAATTCCCATTCATGGTCTCGCTCGGCGACGGTCTGGATTTGATGGTGACCAAGATTTTCGAGGAAGCCATTAATGTGTGTGGAGGCAACGTGACTCGTGCCGCTCAATTGCTTGGCATCAGCCGCAAAACCATCTACAACAATCTCGGCTCCGGCAACGGCAAACTTATCGGCTACGAAGAGCGCAAGAAGAAAGCAGCCGCAACGCCGTTGGCAACACCGGTCCCCGCATTGACGCCTGCTCCCTTAGTACCCGCGATCGCTCCAACCAGCCTTTAACGGTTGAAAGAAGGCGTCCATTTTCAGCCACCGCTTGACTTCGCAGCCTGTTGGGCGATAAACATTTGCCGAAGCGGAGCGTTGGCAGAGTGGTCGAATGCGGCGGTTTTGAAAACCGCTAGGCCCTTACGGGTCTCGGGGGTTCGAATCCCTCACGCTCCGCCAATGATACGCGAGTCCCTCCTTAGATTGCCCCACGCGCTTGATGTACTACCCGCAGTGTTCGTGCGCGATCAGCAGCACCTCACGCGTCTTATGCGACGTCGCGAGAAAATAGAAATAGACGACACGGGCAGCCGCAAAGGCTGCCCGTGTCGTCATGAACGCGTTGCTTGATTCTTACTTCGTCGTCGGCGTTTTCTTCAGTGCTTCCTCGATGGCCTTATCCAAGCCCGAGGCCGGATGACCTGACCACACCACTTTTCCGCCCGGCGCAATCACAAACGCGTGCGGGATGCCGTCCACGCCATAGGCGCTGCCGGTCTTGGAACCCACGCCGACCGCGTAACTCATTTTCATCTGGGACGCGAACGCTTTGACTTTCGACATCGGTTCGGCGGTGAGGCCCATGATCACCACGCCCCTGTCCTTGTATTTCTCGTGCAGTTCGATCAAGTGCGGAATGGACTTGCGGCACGGCGGACACCACGTCGCCCAGAACTCCACGACGCAAATGTTCTTCGTGTTTTTGGCCAGGCTCACCCCCTGCGCGTTGATCCATTCCGTGGCGTGAACTTCCGGCGCCGCATCGCCGATTTCCGGTTCGGCGGCGCGAACGCTGGCGCTGAGGATCACGGCGAGAGCCAGCAGAGTGATACGGCGAATAACCCGCATGGACACATTCCTCCAATTGTTTTTCAAAGCGCCCAGGTGAATGCGACGCGTTCATTTTTCGGCAGGCACCTTTGCCGGCCGACGTGAAATTTTTCCAACTCAGCGGATGTTCCAGGGACGACTAGCGGCACCGTTCGATGCCAGAAATCCGAAAGGGATCTTAAAGAGATAATCTTTGCGCATCAAACCCATCCGCTTGTTGTGAGGCTTTTGGCGCCTGCTAAGTCATAACGCGCGAGCGTCGCGGCGGAAACAGTATTCTTATTTCTTACCCACCCATTCCAGACGGATATTGCGGATGTACGCGGCGTGATCCTTCATTTTGTCAGTTTTAGTTTTTGGCGGCATCATCAGTTCAATGCTTATTTCGGCGCGTTTTCCCGCCAGCATCGCCAGCGGCACGCCCGCATCCATCCACGCCACTTCTTTGGAGACGCGGATCTGGGTCTTCGGCACCACTTCCACATTCATGACTTTCACGCTGACGAACATGGCCCGCGCGAGATCTTTTACTGACGTTTCAAACAGGAGCACGGGCCGCTTCGACGCGAACGACGCCGGGATTTCAATCGTGCACATCACCTTTGTGGGCATGACGTCATTGATCGGATTGACAATCAAAACGTCTTTGCGTCCCCTCACTTCAGCGCCGGTTGTCTGCGTGAACGTGGTGTTGAAATCCCGCGCGCGCCAGCCCGGAAACAGCGCCGAGATCTGCTGGGAAAATTGATTCTCCGGCGTCGCTCCCAAGGCCACGAAATCGAGCGGCAGGATGGTCGGCACGGTCGCGGTGACCGGCGCCGGCCCGGCCTTGGGATCCGGCTTGTCTTCTTTCTCGGGTTCTTTCTTTTTAAGGCCCAGCGCCACCATCGTGTCGGCGGGGTTCTTCGGCGCGTCGACACCGTTTGCGTCGGGCAGCCTCCCGGGCCCGGGCGCTTTGGCAGGTTCGAGCTTGGGTAGTTCCGCTTTCTTTTTTATCGTGGGTGCAACCTCGGCATCGTCATCGTCGATTTTTGCGTTGGCATTCTTTTTTGTCGCGGTCAGTTGCAGCGCATCAGCCACGCTGTTGGTCGGTTTTTCGGCCGCCGTTTCCGGCGCGGGCGAGGTCTCAACTTTTGCGGACTCGGGCGTTTTACCGGGCTCTTCCTTTTTTACTTCGGGATCTTTTTTGAGTTCCGAAAGTTTTGACGGAGGCGCCTCCGCCAAACGAACAGGCTCGCCCTCGATTTTCGCCGTCTTCTTCTCAGGAACGGGCTCGTCGTCCACCCCTGTTTTCGGCTTCGAACCCGACATTGCAAACAGGGCGACCACGACCACCAGCGCAACGCCGCCACCCACCGCGTACATCGTCTTGGTCTTTTGAGCTTGAACAGCCTTCTGCCGCGCGCTGGAACGCGAGACTGGCATCATGACCGCCGTCAGCATCGCGGACGTTTTTGCGCTCGCAATAACACCCATGCGACCGGATTTTCCGGATCCCGCCGCCGGCATGCGCCCCGAACTTCCACGGCTGGCGGGGGGAAGATTCGCACTGCTGCCTTGCCGTGCTGGAGCCGCGACAGGTAGGCCGCTGGCGCTGGGCCGCGCCACAGGAATTCCCGTGGCGCTTGGCCTGGGGACTGGGATCGCCGCGGCACTCGGAGCGGGAACTGGCGCGGGCGCGGCATCGACAGGCCCGGTAAATTCCGGCGCCGCCTGAGGTGGCGCATCGTCCGGTACTTCCTCAAGTTCAATCTCGCAGCCCGGCATGTTCAGCGCATTGACGGACTCATCGCGAAGCCGCCTAGGATCGTTGGCAAATGGCACAGCGGGCATCGCCGGCTGCGATGCGGGCGCACGAACGGCGGGCATCGCTGGCTGCGATGCGGGCGCGCGAACGGCGGGCATCGCCGGCTGCGACGCGGGCGCACGAACGGCGGGCATCGCCGGCTGCGATGCCGGAGCGTGCACGGCCTTCATCGCGCCTGATGTTCGCGCGCCGATGTTTCCCGGACGCTTGTTGATCGGACGCCGATTCGGAGCCATGCGTCCCGGCCGCCGGGCACCGGCTTCCCCGTCGCCCTCGTTCGGCACAAGCGCCAGATGATCATCGGCTTCGCGCGGGCCTGACGAGGAGGCCAATTGAGCGGCGAACTGCGCACCGCCGACTGCGGTATCACAGGAATAGCAATAGCGCGCTCGTGGATCTTCGCCCGCCTTTAACATGCTCATGAAGGGCGTGCCGCAATGCGGGCATTTATCGATGTCGGCGATGGCCATACGTTTTGACTATACCTCATTTCACACGCGGCGAGAACACCCTAGAATTGTTCCCGTCGAGCTCTGCGTTACGTTGAAAACGAACTGCAATCTGTATTTAAACGCACCTCGCGAACTCATTTTCCGTTTGTTTGCAAAACTTGCACTAGGTGCGCTCACATCCCTCTCCTTATAGTATGTCTAGGAGGCCTCCCCTTAAATCCTGCTGCGGTCAATCAAAACTTTGACCTCCAAACGATTCCCTAAGATATAGATGCGCTAGCGGTTGATATTGTGACAACGAAAAGAAGAAATTTCGCCAAGTCGGAAGCACTGGGGTAAAACTCCTTAAGCATCGGGCAACTAGGGAAGTGAGGCGCGCCATGAACACCGATTGCCTGCTGGTCATTCTCGGGCGCCGCGGCCGGCCCTTTTCTTTTTTCCATCGGTTCGGGGAACCGGAAAATCTCGTTTGAGACCGTCAATAGAGAGCCGCCGCGATTCGCTTCCAACGAAACTGGAACGCAACAACATCATCACCAACGGCCAGAAACACCAGCTTGTCATTCTCGTCCGCAGCAAAACGCTACGCGCTTTTTTTGATGGAAAACCTCTCGCCGGTTGCCAAGTCGACGACGACGGCCTTTCTCTCGATGCAGCCAGGATGACGCCAAAGCCCAATCAAGTGAGGCTGGCAACTTGGGACAGCGTCTACGAATTTTATTCGCTCGACGTCATTACCGTCAGCGGCGAAGGTCAGATCGTCAATTGAGCATTCGCCGCCCACATTCCCTTTCATTAAAGATTTCTCTGGCGCGCGCTTTTGCCGATACTATGGTTGAAGAAATGATGTAGAAATTCGTCTAAAGTTCGTCCGCGAGGAGGGCTCCCCATGAGAACGCTGGCAGGATTTGGATTCATTACAGGCACCGCGTTGATCAGCAGCGCCGCGTTTGCCGTTGATATCGATATCAATTTAGGCGGCTCCCCACGGCCAGGACGCACGGTAATGGTGCAGCCGTCCCCTGTCATTGAGCGTATTTGGGTGCCGGACCGCGTCGTTACCCGAACCGAGCGCGTCCTTGTGGAACCGGCCCGCACTGAACGCCGCGCCGAGAAAGTACTGGTTCAGGCCGCGCAGGTCGTTCGGCGCGAAGAACGCGTCTTGATTCGTCCCGCCCGCATTGAACATGTGAATGAAACCGTTCAGGTCCAGCCTGCGCGAGTGGGCCGCGAATGGGTCCCTGCCCTCACCGATCGAATTAAAGTCGGTCCCGTACACGTCACGCGAACGATCCGGGAAGGCTATTTCCGCGAGTTCCCTATCGAAGCTGAATACCGCGAGGTCCACCGCGACATCGAAATTCCAGCGAAATACGAGAATGTGGTGCGCGAGATCGAAGTGCCGGCTCGCTATGAAACAGTCTACAGAGACGTGCAGTTCCCCGCTCAATACCGCGACATCGAGCGCCGCGAAGTCATCCCTGGCCATTACCAGGAACGCATCATTACCGGGCCCAGCCACGTTATCGTCGAGCCTCCCCGCCGTGGCGGCAGCCTCATCGATATCGACATCGATCTGGACAAGAAAAAGCGTCGCGACCGTGATCGCTGAACTAAAGTTTTTTCACTTAACCTGATTTCATTTTTCCAAACGCCGGGTTGAAAATCGACCCCGCGTTTTTCTTTTTGAAGACCTCTCTTTGAAGAAAATTTTCCTGAATGTCCACCCTGCGTGATGTCTTTTTCATTTCTTTCTGCACGGCCCTCCTCGTTTTTTATGGCGTGCTCGCCCGCCCGATTCAACAATCCTCCGAAGGCCGCGTCGGCCGCGTCGCGCAGGAGATGCTCAATGATGGCGATTGGGTGGTGCCGCATCTGAACGGCGTTGTGCGTCTGGAAAAACCGCCGTTCGCATCGTGGCTCGTGGCGCTCGTCGCCAGCGCCGCGTCGGCGCTCACCGGTGCGTCGCCGGACGGACCGCCGCAGGTTCAGGCGTGGCACGTGTATGTTCCGCCGGGCCTCGCCACGATGCTCCTGATCGCGCTCGTCTACATCTGGATGAAGCAGACCGAATTCACCGGCCGCGAAACCGAAAAACGTTTCGACCGTTCTCTCTTCGCCGCTTTCGTGCTGGCTACCGCGCCCGGATTTTTCATCCAGGCACGTTCAGCCGAAGCCGACATGCTGCTGGCGCTCTGGGTAGCCATGGCCTTTTACGGTTTCTGGAAACACCGCGCCACGGGCTCTGTCTCCGCTCTCTTGATCGCCTACGCCGCGCTGGGCCTCAGCGTTCTCACCAAAGGCCACGTCGGCCTTGTCACGGTCGTGCCGCCGCTGCTGCTCTGGTCTCTGGTCGAACGATCCCGCTCGTCACTGTCATTGCCAAAATCCGGGGCGCTGAAATGGCACCTCGCGGGCGTGCTACTTATTTTTATGATCGTGCTACCGTGGGCCATTCCTTTTCTGCAGCGCAGCGGTATCACGTGGCAGGCGTTCAATAAGGAGGGGCTTGGCGGACGGGTCGGCGAGAACGTTCCGCATGACGAACCGTTCTATTGGTATCTTTATCACATCCCCGGCTGGTTTCTGCCGTGGACGCTGCTGCTGATTTTCGCGCTCTTTCAGACGCGGCGCCTCCCGCCCGATGAACGTTCGCCGCTGCGCCGTCTGTGCTGGATATGGCTGGGCTGGGGCGTGCTTTTATTTTCAATCCTCAGTTCCAAGCAGCGGCATTACGTCGTGCCGCTCTTTCCCGCAGCGGCGCTGATCGTCGCCGATACATTCGCCCGCTGGTGGGAACTGGCGGAAGCCGGACCCGCGCGTTCCGCGCGCATCAGCCTCATCGTCTTGAGTCTCCTGCTGGCAACCGGCACTGCGGTACTGCCGCTGCTCGCGGCATCTGGAAAGTTGCTATCAGCGGCTGAAGCCTCAGCCATCTGGCCCGTGGCCATTCTCGGCGCGCTCGTCTTTATTTTTGCCGCCGTGAAACTCGCTCTCCGTGCCGGCTGCATGCATCTGTGGTGGGCCGGCGGAGTCTGCTTAATGGTGATTTTCAGCCGCACCATTGAGAATCAAGAAGCCACTAAAAGCCCCCACTATTTTTGCACTAAAGTTCGCGCGGCCGTTCCGCCGGAAGAACCTCTTTACGATTTCGATATCGCATTGCCCACGCGAAAAGGAACATCGAGCCTGGCCGCAGCGCCCAAACCTGTCTGGCGCGCGCAAGTGCTTTTCTACCTGAACCGCAAAGTCACACCGGTGCATGACGAGCTCAGCGCGTTTCTGGAAAAACAGCATCGACGAATATATGCAATCGTGTCAGACAGGAATCTTGAGGGTGTATCGCCAACGTCATACGTTATTTTGCATCGCGAGGAAAAATTTCTCGGTCATAAAAATAGTGCTTTGTTTATCCGTTCTATAGGTAAATCACACAAATAAAAATGGCAGGCGCATTGCCTGCCAATTTTTCTCTTCGCGCACCTTGCGCGCGAGAGAAGGGGCCGGCGTGGGGTCAGCAGTCGCCCATTTGCGCCATGCTGACTCCGCCACCGAAACCGAAACTACTTCTTCTTCTTTGCAGCGACCTTCTTAACAACGGGTTTCTTTGCTGCGGGTTTTTTCGCCTTCGCCTTCGCCATCGAACTGCCCCTCCTGAAAAGTGTTGTTGTGAAACACGATACGATAGCGACGGACTGTACATCATTTTTGCTCCATGCGAAGAAAATTCATTGGAAAATTAATGAAGAAACCCAAAGCGGTCAAAAAACTGTTATGCCAGCAAATGTGATGAATATCCTAATTCGTGCTACGTCTCATAAGTACCAGCGCTCATTGCAGACACATCCATGAGCTTAAAAGTCGAACGTTGGAAAGCCGAATGTTGCACTTGGAAGTGTTATGAAACCGCGTGAAATAGCGAGCGGAGCCACCACTCGGATCTGAAAGCTTTGAAATCAGCGGAAGTAAAAGTTGACGAAAATGCGTCATGCTTATAAGGGGATCAGTTCGCTTCAGTTTTAGCGTAAAATGAGCGGGCAATACGGCATTGACAAATTGCACAAAGTGCTTGAAATGTACTGAAAAAAGTTTATATTTCTGCGTGACCTAGTTCAGTTGCAAGTGTTCCTAAGGTACTTCGTACCTTTGAACCCGGTGAGGCTTCGCTTACTGTGCCAGTCCATACTGCCTCTAAGTCGAAGTCCCCACGTTCCGCGAGCGGCGCCGTGATAACACGGGCTCGGCACGATGACGACGAGGATACACCCCTGGCGCGCGAATCGTCTTCCTCCAAGAGCGACGGAAAAGCGCGCAGCAGCGCCAATCCCGAACCGCTCCCTTCGTCCAAAAAGAGTTCCGGCGCCGTCTCCCGCCCGGTGGTGAAACCCGTCGTTGAAATGCCAACGGTCGATGAACTCCAAACCGTCGAATCCATGTGCGACGAAGACTTGATGAAGCTCTGCCAGGAAGGCGACGAAGGCGCGTTCGAAGTTTTGTTCCAACGCTACGACGGCCAGGCCCTCTCCTTCATTCACCGCCTCATCGGCGACATGAGCCGCACCGAAGCGCTCGGCCAGGAAGCCTTCCTCCGCATTTTTAAAGACGCCAAAAGTTACCAATACCCGCGCAGTTTCACGACATGGTTCTATACCATCGTCCGCAATCTCTGCAAAAACGAACTGCGCTGGCGCTCGCGACACCCCACCGTTTCCATTGAAGAAAACGTCGACCATTCCGACAGCGGCAGCTCCGACCACTCCGCGCGCATCGGCGATTTCCTGCGCTCCGAAAGCACCGATCCGCTCGATAACATGGTCAGCCGCGAAATGAATCAGAAGCTCGAAGCCGCGCTCGCTTCACTGCCCGAACTTGAACGCGAAATCCTGATTCTCAACCGCTTCCAGGGTCTCAAATACCGCGAAATCTCCGAAGTCGTCGGCGTCCCCATCAGCACCGTCCGCGCGCGCATCTACTCCGCGCTCGAACGCCTCCGCAAGTCCATCAAAGACTATCTGTAAAAATCTAACGCATAATGCATTATTCTTTTAAAAATGTTGCCAGCGCGGCTTTCTTATCATCGACGATTTGAAACATCGGCGACAACCCGAGCAGATCCAGAACCTGGCGAACGGCGGGATTGGCTTGCATCAGGACTAACTCGCCGCCATTGTCTTTAGCTTCCCCCAACGCGACGATAAATAAACTGGCGCCGGCCGACGACATGTAATTGACGTGCGTCAGATCAAGCACCAAGTTGTACCGCTTCTGTGAATACACCTTGCCGATTTCCGCCTGCAGTAATTTGGTGGTGTGCGCATCGATATCGCCTGTGACGTGCGCGATGCTCACGCCGTTTTCGGCGCTCTCAACCTGTACAGAAAACCCGGAGCTCGTTGACATTCGTTTTACCTCAATAACCAGCGTGCCCTCAGTGCACAAGCTATTCCAATTAGTGCGATGCGGGTTGAGTGGTTTTTGCCGCTTATTCTTAAAGCACTTTCGAAAACCACTCTATGCAGCCCGCCATGATTCTGCAATAAACTTTGCCGTCTCGCTTTAGAGCCTCCTTATGTTGACAAGCGCCGCCAGGCCGGATGCTTTCGCAAACATTTCAAAGCGTCTTGCAAAAGCGACTTACCCGGCTCCATCTTAAACCACGTGGACGCTCCGGACGGGTGCGGCAGCGGAATAATATCACACGAATGGCCAAACACGGTCGCACGATGCTGCGTGCCGATGATATCCGCCAGCGGCGCGACCGGCAGAAACTGGTTGATCGCCAGCCGCCCGACCGCAATCACAAGGTCAGGCCGCAGCAGATCGATTTCTTTTCGCATCCATTCAGAACAATGGCTGATCTCTTCAGGCCCCGGCACGCGGTCCGCGCCCTGCTTGGTTTTGCCCGGAAAACAGCGGCACACCGCGCCGATAAAGGCGCGCGAACGAAACGTTTCTTCATCCATCCCAATTTCCGAAAACCAGCGGAAGAGCGTCTTCCCCGCCGTCCAGGCGAACGGCTGTCCCAGCCGCCCTTCATGCGGTCCCGGCGCCTGCCCGACGAGATACACTTTCGTCATCACCGGCCGCGGCGTTACCACCGGCCCGATCATGGCCGGGCACTTGGCGCAGCTCTTCACCTCACACAGATGAGCCTCCATCGCCGTCGCCATTTCTTTATTTTTTATCATTCGCCTTGTTGTCTCTTCATTTATCTCTGCCAAAACCGCCACACGCTCTGGTGGGACAGACAGTCTGCCGAAGACTCCGCCAAAACCGCCGCACGTGCTGGTGGGGCAGACATTCCTGTTTGCCGGGGACGCGCATGGACCGCACTATTTAGGGCTCAGAGCGCGGCCCATGTAACCCTCCAGCAGACAGGAATGTCTGCTCCACCTGTGCAGGCAACACCGCTCGTCCTACGTCCACCGTGTCCTCTGTGTCCTCTGTGGTAGATTGAGTTGTTGCCGTTCACTGCGCCGTCCAACCGCCATCCACAAACAGCGCGCTTCCCGTCACGAACGAGGCTGCATCCGACGCGAGATAAACCGCCGCCCCGGCGATTTCATGCAATTCTCCCCAGCGCCCGATTGGCAGCTTATCCACGAACGCTTTGTATTTTACCGGATCGCTCAGCAGTTGCTTATTCATATCGGTTGCAAACGGCCCGGGACAGATCGCATTCACCGTCACGCCCTTCGCGGCCCACTCGAGCGCCAGAACTTTGGTGAGATTCAGCAGCCCCGCTTTCGCCGACGCATACGGGGCGCGTCCCGGCATCGCGATCACGGAAAGTATCGAACCCATATTAATGATGCGTCCCCAACCCCGTTCGCACATGCGCGGCCCGATCAGTCGCGAGACCAAAAACGGCGCTTTGAGATTCACCTCAATCACGGCGTCCCAATCGCTCTCCGCCAATTCCTGAGCCGCGCCGCGAATATTAATGCCCGCATTATTGATTAGAATATCGATCGGCCCCAGCCCGCGTTCGGCCACATCGAACATGCGCGCAATGTCTTCCGCCTTGCACACATCGGCCGAGATCGCGAGCGTTTTGCGTCCGGTCTCTGCGGCGACTTCCGCCGCAGCCGCGCTGCACTCCGACGCCGTGCGGCTGACGAGCGCGACATCGGCGCCCGCCTGAGCCAGCGCCGTGGCCATCACCTTCCCCAGCCCCTTCGCGCCGCCGGTGACCAGCGCCCGCCGCCCATCCAGCCGAAACAGATCCATCACGTTTATCACGCGCACCTCTTTAGACTGTTCTCGCCATTCAGCTTGCACCCAGAAGCTGGTGCCACTGGCCGCAGCCAGTGCCCCTAAACGCGGCCCAGGCGCTGATAAAAACGTCCACCCAACTGACAACTGACAACTGACAACTGACAACTGACAACTGACAACTGACAACTGACAACTGACAACTGACTACAGACCAACCCGCTGCTCGCCGTTATAGATATTAAACCGCTCCCCGCGCACAAACCCGAGCAACGTCATGCCGAATTCTTTTGCGACAGACACCGCCAGAGTGGACGGCGCGCCGACCGCCGCCACGATGGGAATTTGTGCCATCGCCGCTTTCTGCATGATTTCGAAACTCGCGCGGCCGCTGATCAGTAATCCGTTCGATGGTAGCGCTGGCCGCCCGGCCAGCACCTGTTCACCGATGATCTTATCGACTGCATTATGCCGGCCCACGTCTTCCTTCACGCTGATTAGCTGTCCCGAAAAATCGAAGAGACCCGCGCCGTGCGCGCCGCCGGTTTTCGAAAAGACGGTCTGCGCCAGCATCAACTTCTCGGGCAATGCGTGGATCGCTTCGGCGCTGATTTTCTGCGCGGGTTCGACCGCCTCTCCAGCACGCGGCGGCAGCATGGCCTTCAATGCGTCCAGCGTCGTTTTGCCGCACACGCCACAACTGGAACTCGTAAAAAAATGCCGCATGAGCCGCTCGGTATCGACGCGCACACCTGGCCGCAGACTCACGCTGAGCAGATTGTATTCCTGTTTTTCCTTGTCCGGCCCGACGCAATAGCTGATCTGGTGGATCGCGGCGCCGTTTTCAATAATGCCCTCTGTAAACAGAAATCCAGCGGCCAGTTCGTAGTCGTCGCCGGGCGTGCGCATGGTCACTGAAATGCTTTTTGAAACACGCTTCCCGTCCGCGTCGAACGCGACACGGATCTCCAGCGGTTCTTCGATGGCGAGGGTATCGCGCTCAGGGGCCATGCGCCCCGCGACGGCCTTGATCACTGCCGCGGGCGCGGTGCTGTGCTTGGGAATCATGTAGGCTCTTGTACTGAAAATGGCGTCGCCGCCAAATTATATTCTTGCTTTGCCGTATGGAAAGGTCTAAGAACAAGTCCATCTATCGTTTAAACGCCGCCCTTCATTCTCGGAGGAAGTCGCACATGGCAACGAAAACAAAAAAATCCAAGCCGGCCAAAAGCGCCGTGAAATCCAAAAAAGTGGCCGGCAAAAAGCCGGTCGGCAAAAAAGCCGTCGCCAAGAAAGTTGTCGCTAAGAAGGGTGTCGCGAAACAACCGGTTGCTAAAAAGGCAGCGCCGAAACCGGTCTCAAAAAAGGCAGCGCCGAAGCCGGCCGCAAAGAAAGCGGCTGCGCCGAAAGCACCAGTCGCCGGAAAAGCGATCATTGATCGTCCACCCTTGAAGCCCACCGTCATTGATCTTCCGCCGCTGGCCACGGCTCCCAGCGACACATGGCAAGTAGTCGGCAAAGTCATCGTGGCCGTCTAAATCAGTGGCCCGATTTTTCAAGTCGCGCGATTTCGGATTGTGCCATCCGCGCGGTGCTCTTGTTTCCAGACTCCGAGTCAACGAGACCTCATGAATTCACATCGCCACTCTCTGCTACTTGCCGCTGTGATCGCCTGTTTGAACCTTGCCTCGGGCGAGCCCAATGCGGCGGAACTGACCGAGCAGGAAAAGAAGGACGGCTGGAAGCTGCTCTTCGATGGCGTCTCCACCAAAGGCTGGCGCGCCATCGGCAAGCCCGCCTTTCCCGAAAAAGGCTGGTCGGTGGAAGACGGCTGCCTGAAGCACACGGCCAAAGGCGGCGGCGGAGACATCATCGCCAACGATCCGTATGAGAATTATGAACTTACGCTGGAATTCAAAGTCGCGCCCGGCACCAACAGCGGCGTGAAGTACCGCGTCGAGGACAAACCGGGCAGCGCCTTCGGCCCGGAATTCCAGATTGCCGACGACGCCACGAACTCCGACGCCAAGAATCTCAAGCATTCCACAGGCTCCCTCTACGACATGATCGAGCCAAAAAATAAAACGCTCAAGCCGGTCGGCGAGTTCAACAGCATTCGCCTGATTGTGCAGGGCAACCACTGCGAACACTGGGTGAACGGTGCGAAGACCGTGGAATATGAATTTTTCAGCGAGGCCTGGAAAGCCGCCTACGCGGCCAGCAAATACGCCAAGAATCCCAAGTACGGCACGCCCGCCAAGAATTTCTTTTCGCTTCAGGATCACGGCGACGAAGTCTGGTTCCGCAATATCAAACTCCGCGAACTTCCTGCGAAAACGAACTGAACGGCCCACGTCAAGTTGCCAACAACGGCACCGAAATTCCGGACTACTTTGGGTTCAAGAGCCACTGGCTGCGGCCAGTGGCACCAAGGATGGAGCAAGCTGGATCGGGATTTTATTCCAATCGATGGGGCCGGACGGGTGACTGGGTCCGGAAGTTACATCTTGAATCCGTCCCCGGCTGCCCTTATCGTGATAGCCTGTTAAGTCCATTTTTGATATCCTCATGGCCGCTGAAATGTCGCGGTCGGTGCTGCGTCAAAGTGTCGTCATGCGAGGGAGTTTTTTCCGATGGGTGAATACAACCGCAAGGGTTTCGGGCTCAAAGAAGCGGTCAAGCCGCTGCTGGAGGCCGAGTACTCCAGCCGTGTTGTGGATTATTTCCGCAAAGAGAACAACCAGGTTACCCTTGGCAATCTCACCGTCCGCCTCGCCAAGGAATTTGGATTCTGCTACGGCGTCGTGCGCGCGGTTGACATGGCCTACCAGACGCGCCACCAATTTCCCGGCAAACGCATCTTCATCACCACCGAAATCATTCACAACCAGTCCGTCAACCGCTGCCTCAAAGACATGGGATTCATTTTCCTCTCCGGCCCGCTCAACGCGGGCGAGACGTACAACGATATCCAGCCGGACGACGTGGTCGTCCTGCCGGCTTTCGGCGCCGCCATAAAAGAAATCGACATGCTGCGCGCCAAAGGCTGCACGCTCGTGGATACCACCTGCGGCGCCGTGGTGAAAGTCTGGAATAACGTCGAAAAGTACGCCAAGGATCAGTACACCAGCATCATTCACGGCAAGTACAATCACGAAGAAACCATCGCCACTGCCAGCCGCGCCGGCGGACGTTACCTCATCGTCCGCGACCTCGACGAGACCGATTACGCGGTGAATTACATTCATGGCAAAGGCAGCCGCGACGAGTTCCTGAAGAAATTTTCCAAGTCCGTTTCGGCCGGCTTTGATCCCGATACGCACCTGCAACTCCTCGGCGTCGCCAACCAGACGACCATGCTGTCAACCGAATCCATCGCCATTGCCACGCGCTTCCGAGCGGCATTCGTTCAAAAGTACGGCGAGGAAGACACCCAGCGCCGCTTCCGCATGACCGACACCATCTGCAGCGCCACGCAGGATCGCCAGGATGCCGTCAATCTGATGATGAACGACAAGCCGCACGTCATGGTTGTGATTGGCGGATACAATTCATCCAACACCACGCATCTGGTCGAGATTCCGCTGCACAACGGCGTTCCCGGTTACCACGTGGAACAGGCCGATTGCCTGCTCTCGCGCGCGCAGATCCGCCATCTGCCCCTCGGCGCCAAGGACGTCGCCATTCATGAGAACTGGTGGCCGAACAAGTCGCCCCTGGTCATCGGGGTTACGGCTGGCGCGAGCACCCCGAATAATAAAATTGGCGAAACGATCATGCGCCTCTTCGAACTTTCCGGCGAAGACAGCACCGCTCTGGTCGCCAAGATTGAAGCACTGGGTCCTGGCCTTCCACCCGAAATCGAGAACGCGCTGCTCGATCCGCAGGGCAAAGACCCCCATTAGAAATCAGTGGTGATTAGTCGCAAATCGGCGAGTACGGGTGACCATGGATCGACCTCTGAAAACTCCGCCGTGTTTAATCCCCGCATGACGTATTTCAGAAAGCGAACGCCATCCTGATGAGCAGGATCTGTGTTCTCTCGCTTCTCGCCTTTTTTGTGGGCTGCGGTTCGGAAAAATCGTCGCCCTCAGCGGCCATTCAGCCTGCGCCAGCGCGCGCCGAACGTCCCGACGAAGGGTCCCTCTTCACCAGCGAAGGGCCCGACGCGATACGCATTCCGTTTCAAAAACGCGTCGAATCGGGCGAGTTCTGGAAAGTCTATATCGCGCACAAGAAGTCCATCTCAGCCCGGCGGCCCTTCCTAAATTTCGCTTTGAGCGTTGGCCACACGTCAACAAACGCCGGCGGGCAGGCCACCGTCACCGCCACGATCACGCTCGCGATGTCCGAAGGCGGTTCGAAGCCATTTTTCGAAGATGAGATCATCGAGAGCGCCGTCAGTCCCGGCATGAACTCGCAGAACCTCATGAACGAATTTCTGAAAACCCTGACCGGCAGCAAGCTATTAACCCTCTTGTCCGAACGCGCCGCGCTGCTGGCCCAGATTAAGGAAGGCGGCGAACTGGCCTCGAATGCAATGAAGCAGCTTCAAGAAAAGCCCGACTATCTCACGCCCCAGCTCTTAAACGCCGCGGTCACCCTGATGCCCGCGCCCGGCGTCAGTGTTCCCCTGCTGACCTTCGCGGTGAATCGCAAGAACGCCGTGCTGCGCCGCGCCGCCGTGAAAGAGCTCCAGCGCGTTTCATTCAAAGGCACGGAGGCGCTTCCGGTCTACCGCGAGTTGCTGGAATTTGACGACGCCACCGTCCGCACCGCAGCCATCGACGCCTTGATTAAAATGGGCGAGCCGGCCTTTCCGGATCTCGCTCGAGCACTCCAGAATCGAGACCTCGACGTGGCGCACAAAGCCGCGCGCGCATTGACCGAACAGAGCGTCCGGATATCCGCCACGATTCCCATTCTCGTGGAGCTGACCGGCAGCGCCCATGAACCTTCCGTGCGCCGCAACGCTCTGATTATTCTCTGCAGTCTCAACACCGATGCCGCCGTGATGCCCCTCGCTGAAGCGTTGACCGCCTCGCACGCCGAGTCCGCGTGGGTCGTTGAAAAACTCATCGCGATGGGACCGCGCGGCAAACCGGCCGTCGCGAAACTGGAACACGCGTTCAACGTCTCGGACGTGGTGCTGCGCCAGAACATCCTGAATATCCTGCAACTCATCGGGCCCGAGAACGCGCCTTTCGTCGCCCGGGCGCTGGGAGACATCGACAAAAACGTGCAGGCTACCGCGTCGAAACTTCTCGCCGATTTGGGCCCGCAGGCCGTTCCAGCCATCGCCGCAATGATGTCCGAAACCCGCTTCTCCGTTCGCCGAAACGCCATCATGACGCTTGGAAAAATCGGGCATCCCGCCGTTGAACACCTTAAAGCGGCGCTGAACGATACCGACAAAGAAGTCCGCGATCGAGCCACGTCGGCGCTGCAGGAGCTGAAAATAATTGAAGTGAAACCCAAACCGCGCAACGCCTGGGAAACAATCGAACCCGCTGAAAAAAAGCCGCTTGTCAAAACGCCCGCGCCTCCCAGTCCTGATTGGAAGGTCGTCACTCTTAAGAATGGAAAAACGATCGATGCCTTGAAAGTCGTGGACTTTGGCGACATGTATTCAATCAAAACCGACGACGGAAAAATCATCACCCTTCCCAAAAAAGATGTCGAAAAAGTTGAATGATCCCCGAGCTAAACGGCGTATCCTGTAGCGCTCGATGACACCGCACACCCACGAGCCGCCCGGGAACGATTTCATTCTCGGCGAGCTGCTGAAAAATGTCTCGCGCAGTTTTTATCTCACGCTTCGCGTTCTGCCGGAGGCGCTTCGCGTCCCCATCGGACTGGCGTATCTGCTGGCGCGCGCCGCCGACACCATCGCCGATACCGAACTGGTCTCGCCCCAGCAGCGCCTTGAACACCTGCTCGCCTTCCGCGTGCAAGTCAATCACGGCTGCGATTCGGAAAGTCTCATACGCATCGAATCGTCGTTCTCGCGCCATCAGCGCGATTCCCACGAACGCACGCTTTTAAATTCGCTGCGCCCCGCTCTGGAACTGACCCACGCGCTGAGCCCCGCGGACCGCGCCGAAGTGCGCGCCGTGGTGACCACGCTGACGACCGGAATGGAATTCGACCTGCTCACGTTCCCGCTCGAATCGTCGGGCCAGATTGCGGCATTGAAAAATATCGGCGAGCTCGATCACTACACGTTTCTGGTCGCCGGTTGCGTCGGTGAATTCTGGACGAAGATGACCGCCGTCCACACGCCCGCCCTGCATGAATGGAACATTTTCGAAATGTCGCAGACCGGCATCCGTTTCGGCAAGGCGCTGCAATTAACCAATGTGCTGCGCGATTGCGCCAAAGATTTGCGCATCGGCCGCTGCTATCTTCCGCTGGATCTTTTAAACGAGGCCGGTCTGACGCCCGCTGATTTGCTGAAGCCCGGGAATGCCGCGCGCGCCCGCCCCATCCTTGTGAATCTGCTGCACGTGGCGCTGCGCCATTTCGCCGCCGCTGAAGATTACATCCTCGCGATTCCGCCCACCTGCGGACGGCTTCGCTTGGCCTGCTTGTGGCCCGTTCTGATCGGATTATCGACGCTGAAAAAAATCGCGGAGAATCCAGATTGGCTGAATCCCGAGCGCCCTTCGAAAGTCACGCGCGGCTACGTCAAACGCACGCTCGCACTCTCGTTGCCCGTCGTCGGTTCAGACACCTTAATTCGGATGTGGATCGACACTCTACTCCGGGGCGTCGAAGAAAAACTCTAGCACTCTTGCGCCGTCCCGTCATCGTCGTCGCCGCCGCTCGCGTCAGATCGGCTCCACCACCACCCTGCTGCCTTCAACCTGAATCACTTTCACCGCCGTGTTGGGTTCGACAAACTTCCCTTGAGTCACCACGTCCACGCGCAGCTCGCCGATCATCGCCGCCCCTCCCGGCCGCAGCGTCGTTAACGTCATGCCCTCCTGGCCGACAAGCTGCCGCAGCCTCGGTGCATCTGGCGAATTCTGAATGCCACCCTGCATTTCCTCACGATGGACAAACGGGCTCCATTGCAAAAAATGCATGCCCAGCCACAAACACAGCGGCCAGATGGCGACATTGACCCCCACCATTGCGTATCCAAAACTTTCAGTAACCCGGAACGCCAGAAAAATGCTGCCGCCGGAAAACATCAGTGCCACAACCGTGAGCAGACCCATCGATGGCGTCATGATCTCAAGAATGACGGTCACCACTGTCAGCACGCAGAGAAAAATCGACCAGAACCGGGTGTATTCCATACTCTCTATAACTCTCTCCGCTTACAGCGCTCTCACAACAAAAGTGCCGGACGTCATGCGCAGCACCACCACTTTCGATCCCGCATCGATATAAGGGCCTTCAGAGACCGCATCGTAGGTGATGCCGCCAAGCCGGATCTTTCCCGACGGGCGCAGCACCGTTTCCGCTTCAGCCTGCTGCCCCACCAGCGCATGGCGCGGCGGCTCCGGAAGCGCCACGCCCGAGGTTCCCGCCAGCGCCACCACGCCCGAGTCCGCGCCAAACACCGTCGATGTCGCGGTCACTTCCGTAAGCAGAGCCAACCGGCTGAGTCCCGGCATTTTCGCGCCCTTGATCAATCCCGTGACAACCGCGCCAATAAGAATGATGATGGTGAGCGTCGCCCACATCAATCCCTCCTTTAGCAGCGTCATGTCCCCCGCGCTCCCCTTCCCTTGGATCACTTTCAGAAGGCTCACGCTTTCAGGCACGAACGCCAGAATCAGCGACAGAATCACAAGTCCAAATCCCACGATCAGCCCCGCGCCGAACGTGGGCAACACAAACAGTTCAATGCCGATCAAGACTGAACCGATGGCGAACATCGTTATTTCCACCAGGCCCGCGTTGGACGAAAACACCTGCAGCCAGAAGAAAATCCCCATGCAGAAGGCGAACCCGATATAGCCCATGCCGTGGCCGGGACTCTTCAATTCCCACACCAGCGCGATCAGTCCCACCAGCACCAGCAGCACGCTCCAGAGGGGATGCGACACAAATCGCGCGGCCTTCTCGGCGGGCGTAACAGTGGCCAGATCCACGCTGCTCGGCTTAACCCCCAGGCCCAGATAAAGCTCGTCCATGTCGGAAACAATACCGCTGGCAAGCCCCACATTCACGGCCTCGTTCGCCGTTATTGTCAGGATCTGATCTTTGCCTTTCCACGTCCTGACTTTCAGCGGTTTCACCGCCAGCGAGTCATACGTATCGCTCGTCATGAAGCGCTCTTTGGGATCGTCCGTCTCGATCACTTCCGGCTCGGTATTCACCATGCCCACGGCAATCGCAGCCGGATACTGATTTGCATCGCTCAGATTCGTCACCATCGCCCGCATATCGCTATCCATCTTCTGGCGCATGCTGGATGGAACTTCGCCCCACAGCGACACCGCCTTGGCGCCGCCGATGCGGCTCCCCGGCGCCATCACGATCATTTTTGTGCCGAGCGATATAATGGCTCCGCCGGAGAACGCCTTGTGTTTAACATAGGCAATGACGGGAATCGGACATTTCGCGATGGCCTGATTGATGCGCTCGCAAGAGCTGACCTGGCCGCCAAACGTATCGATCTCCAAGATAACCAGATCCACCTTCTCATCCTGAGCCGCACGCAGTCGGCGCTCGATGAAATTGGCCTGCCAGTCATCGATCATTCCCGACTTGGTGGTCTCCTCGTCATTGACCGGAATGATCATCACCTTCGGCTTGGCAGGCAGCAGTATCTTGCGGCGCGCCGGATTCAACGAACCCTTGACGATGCCGGTCTGCACAGCCAAATTCTCCAGCGTCGGATCCGGTTTCGGAATCGGAATGTCTTCAGCACGCAACGCGCTGGCTGCAAAAAGAAATAGACTGGCCATGAATTGAAAGCGTCGACCTGCAATAAAGACGAGTGCCATAATCAGTGCCCCAGTCTCGCCTGACTTCAGTGGGGAGACACCTCTTAGTTTACTGCATGACATAAGACGTAAGCAAACGAGTCGCACGCGTCTGCGAAGATTAGATTTGCGTTGGCAAACCGGCGTCTAGTTCCCCGGCCGGCGCGGCCTGAACATTCCAGGCTCGGGAATCTCCGGCAGACGGTCCACTACCTTTCGCCGCACGCCGTCGTTCTCAATCGACTCCACGTCGCGCTGCGCGGCCTCTTTTATTTTTAGCGGCGCCATGCCCTTTTGCAGATACGCCATCATCAGGATGAACAGACAGTCGCGCGCCTCCTCCTCCGTCGCCACGCGCTTGATGCGCTCCTGGTTGGCGCGAATGTACCTGTCCAGGCGCCCGCGCGTCAGTTCGTTCATCGCCGTGCGGCGCGCGACGTCGAGTCGCCGCAGCGGCGACGTGTCCGGTGGAAAGGGCGGCAGTTCATTGCGCAGTTTGTAGATCTCGTCGATCTCGCTGAGCACCGTATTGCCGGTCAAGTCTTTCTCGACCAATTCGCGCAGCCTCCTGCCCGCTTCGCCTCCCGGCCACGGTCCATTTCTGGGACCGGCTCCCGGCGGCGGCGCTCCCAACGGTTCGGCGGGCGCGTCATTCAACGCCGGCTTTTGTGTGATGAAGCGAATGCCCTGCACCGCCTCGGTCCGTTCCGTGCGAGATTCCCCGGCCAGCATTTGAAACGAGAAACAGCCGTTTTTGAATCCGGTCAGGTAGCAGAAAAAGCGCGGCGAATTGTCGCGAAGAATCACTTCCACCCGCGGCCCGCGCCCCTGCACCTCCAGAAAATCGTTCGGCCTCGGTCCGTCTCCGCACGGCGCGCTGAGACTGTAAAGACACGCCGCGGCGGACAAAACGCATGGCGTAAGACCGGTCGATTTCCGCATGCTTTGTTTCACCTTAGCGCTGAGGCCGCAGCCAGATGATGTCGCCTTCGATGGTGACTTTCAAGCGCGCCTTTGCGGCAATGGCATCCAGTACTTTTCCAACGCTGCCGCCGCTCACATCCAGATCGATGATCTGGTCCGCCGCGTGCTCGCGCATCGCCACCGGATCCACCAGCACCGAACAGCGCAACTGATGCTTGAGCTCCGATTGGCGCAGCAGCCCGGCAAAACTGCGCGTCAGTTTCCCCGTCCCCTGAAAAGGCTCCGCCAGATTGGCATTGATGGACTGCCGGAACGGCGGCAGCCAGCTGCTCAGCTTCGCTGCCGGCAACGTTTCCAAGGCCAGTTCCAGATCGCTGCGCAGTCGCTGCGCCAGTTGGAGCTGCCGCTTGTCGCCCCTGAAAATAAGTTTCCCGCCGATGCTGCGTAGACGTGTCTCCGCGAAATACGCCGGATAAAGCTGCGGCAGCAATCGCGCGATCACGTTCGGGAATTCATCCGCCAGCGCCGGCTTGCGCGCCGTCAGCGACGCCAGCGGCAGCACCTGCAAGGCGGGTGCGCCGTAGCATTCGGCCGTGTCAGCGATCACGATGGCATTGCCTTCCAGCTTCAATCCATATCCGAGCGCCCACGTGGACCACTCCAGCGCACCGCCGAGCGACATGCCTTTGAAGACGAACGCCTGGTGGCTCAGCGCCGGCAAACGAACCTTCGGCTTCACCGCGACCGCGTGCGCCGCCTGCCCGATCAGTGCATTCATGTCCGAGACCGGGCCCGGTGCGATCGGCTGCGAGAGGAGCCCTGAAATTTCCGCGACCATGGGCGCATCGACGATCAGCTCCGACAGCAGTGCCGAAACCACCGCCGCGCCGAGCACGCCGGATCTGTATTTCAGCCCTTCAGCGCTCAGCTCGACCGGCCCGGAACACACGGCAGTTTCCGCCAGCGCCCGATCCGAAAACACCGCCTCCGCTCGCACGTGAATCGATTTCACGGGCGAATGGAGCCCCGGGTAGCGCAGGCCCTGAACGAGTTCCTTCAAGTCCGCGAGCCAACGCGGATTGAGCGGCTGCCCGATCAGCAGCGGGCTGACCGGCACGGAGCGCTCGGTCAGAGTCAGATTTTCGATGCGCGAGGGCGATGCCAGAAACAAAACGTGTTCGTACCACGCGCCGTTGAAGCGCAACGACTTTAAGAGTGCGTCTAATTTTTCCGCCGCGGTGTGGCCCGGCAGATTGAATCCGGGCTCCGCGAGCTTGCGTTCAAATTCCTCGCGCGCCGCGCCGCGTTCGGCAATCAGCGTCACGCCCGCGCTGCTGCTGATGCGTTCAATAATCTCGGTCACTGTTTTGCACTGATCGAAACGGTCTTCCAGAGGAACGTCGAGCGCTTTCTTGATTTCATCCGGAGGCACGCCGCTTCCGGCGACGCCTCGCAAATTTCCCGTGGGCGCGGTCGTGAAGCACGCGCGCTGCCCGATGCCACCCGGCTCAAAGCCACCGCCAACATCGCGCGCCATCCACGCCAGCACCGCTCGCAGCGGCATCGCGCGATGCAGCGAAAAACTCAATTCCGTGCGCGAGACCAGCGGCCCTCGCATCTGTTCGGCAAGGCTCAGCAGTTCCGGCGGCCGCTTCAATTTCTCCGCGAGCGACTCGATGCCTTCGGCCAGCGTCTTCCCCGCCAGCTCCAGCGGCGCATCGACCTGCATATCCCACGAAAAAGGCACCGTCGAAAGCGGCGTCACCGCGAGCGCGGCATCCGCCTGTTTGCTCGCCGCCGGCGGCGTGCCACGCGCCACGGGCAGCGCGGCAAGGACGCTCTGCTGCAATTTCAAAAGCCGCGCTTTCACGTCGCTTTCCAGCAGCGAAGACCCCGCTTGCGTCACGCGGCATTCTTTGCCCGCGACCACCTGCGTCACGCTCGACAGCGACGCGCTACGCACTTCAACCACGCCTTCTTCAACGCAGATCAACGCGCCGCCGGCGAAAAGTTCTTTCGAACCGATCACGGTGGCGCCGACGTCCACGATGAACGCGGTTCCGGTCACGCGCACGTTGGCAATGCCAGGTGCATCCACTTCAAAATGTTCGTTCGCGCTGGCCTTCGGGCGGTCCTTGCGAATATGAAAATACGCCGCGCCTTCATGCACTTCGAAGCGGTGCCGGTTGACCGCCACGAGTTTCGATCGCGGCGCGAGCATCACCGCGCCGATCAATTGAGGGCCCGAGGTGAGCGTCAGATTCACCGGCGCGTCGCCTGAACTCACACTGTCGCCGTTCTGCAACACGTCCATTCGCTTCAGGGCGCTCTCGATGCCCTTGTGCATGCGGCGCGCATCGCCGGAGAAATTGGCGACGATCGGCGGCGGCGATTCACTTTCCCTCCCGTGCGTCCTGAAAAAAGTAGCCGTCAGCGCAATGGCAATCAGCGCCGTCAGCGCGATCGGCAACCAGTAAACGCGCGAAAACGTCCGGCGCTCCGGTTCACTCACCGTGGTGGCCGCGACGCGTATTTTTCCAGAGCGCTCCGCGTTCTCGCCCGGCTCCGCACCCCTCAATGACTGTACCCACTCCGGCGATTCGCTGCTGCCCGGCGGCGGCAGCGCAGCCATCAGCCGCTCATTGAAATGGGGCGCCGTATCCAGCGTTGAGAACGTTTCCTTCAGCCGCAATTCCAGTCTGCGGTATCCTTCCAATTCCACTTTGCAGGACATGCAGCAGCGCACATGCGCCAGCAGGAGTTGGCGCTCGACCTCTTTCAAGTCGCGGTCTTCGATCATGCGCTCGATCTGGCGCCGCGCCTGCTCGCAACTCAACGACGAGTTCCCACCCGACCCGCTGGGGCCGCTGGGGCCGCTGGAAAAGAATCCCGGTGGAACCTCATCGTTCAACTCACTACTCCTTTATTTATTCTATTCGCATTCATTACTTGCGCTCGGCCTCTGGTGCGGCAAGCGACCCTGCTCCAGCTTTAAATCCAAAAGCCGTCTGCAGGTAGTTCAGAGCATGGTGCAGCCGGCTTCTCACCGTCCCGCGCGGCTGCCCCAACCGTTCTGCAATCTCCTTCGGAGAAAACCCTTCCAGATACCTCAAGGTCAACACGAGGCGCTGCTCTTCGGGTAACTCCGCCAGCGCCCGCAGCACCTCGGTGGTATCGCGCGCCGTGTTAGGCACAGGCTCGCCTGCCTCGATCTCCGGCGCCTGATCCAACCCCACTTCGTCCCGCCGCTTATAAGCGCGAGCGGCATCCGCCAGCACGTGCCCCGCGATCCCATAAATCCAGCGTGCGAACGACGCGTGATCCTGCAACCGACCCAATCCCTGATACGCCTTGACGAATACCTCCTGCGCCAGATCATCCGCTTCCGCCGATTGAAATCCCCGCTGCAATGCCAGCGCAAAGATGGTGCGCCTGTGGCGGTCCACCAATTTGCCAAAGGCCTCCCGATCGCCCGAAAGCGTTCTGGATACCAGTTCTGCGTCAGACCAAGCCACGGGACTCTCCGCCAGTAAGTTGTCGCTCTGCGTGCGTCATGTGTTGTGCGGAATTCCTAACTCTCGATTCATCCATCTTTTTACTTGAGTGCAAGCCGGAGTGAACTTCACCGCCTGTGAAACGATGCACTACGAGCAAAAAGGCGTTTCTAATCCGTAAAAAAGTGCACATGTGCGCGATTCCTACTTGAACCGTTTGCGCATCACCTCGCCGAGTAGGCGTAATCCCGTCCCCAATTCCTCTTTGGTGATGCTCAGCGGCGGACAGAACCGAATCGTCGCTTCACCGCATCCCAGCAAAAGCAGCCCCGCATAATAGCTGTCGTCCACGACTTGATCGCGCATCGCCCGTGCTGGCTTGTCGGCATGTCCCTCGGAGACTACATCGAGTCCCACCATCAGCCCCAGTCCCCGCACCTCTCCCAGATGCTTCGGAAATTGAGCCTGCAGTTTGATCAACTCCTCCTTTAGATACCGCCCGAGCACGTCCGCGTTCTTCATGTACTTCTTTTCGATCCATTCAATGCTCGCCAGCGCCGCCCGGCAGCTCACCGGATTTCCGCCGAACGTCGATCCGTGCGCCCCCTGCTTCCAGTCCATCACCGATTCTTTCGCAACCATTGCGCCCAGCGGCAGCCCCGATGCAATTCCTTTCGCCAGGCACAAAATGTCCGGCTCCACCCCGAAATGTTCGATGCAGAACATCTTCCCCGTCCGCCCGAACCCGCTCTGAACCTCGTCCGCCACCAGCAGAATCTTATGCTTGTCGCAAAGCTCCCGCAGTTCCGGCAGGAACTCCTTCGGAGGCACAATGTACCCGCCTTCGCCTTGCATGGGCTCCACGAAAATCGCCGCCACTTCATCCGGCGGCACCGTCTGCTTGAACAGCCGGTCCCGGATAAAGGCCACATTCCCGTACGGCACGTGCTCCACTTCCGGCACCAGCGGCGCGAAATGCGCGCGCTGCTCGATCTTCGATCCTGTCAGGGAAAGCGCGCCAAACGTTCGGCCGTGAAACGCTCCGAGAAACGCGATCACGCGCTGCCGCCCCGTGTGATACCGCGCCAGCTTAAACGCGCCCTCGATCGACTCCGCCCCTGAATTCGTGAAAAACACGCGTGTCGGCGACTTTCCGGGGAACAGATGGCAGAGCTTCGCGGCCAGTTGCGCCTGGGGCTCGTTGTAATAATCGCTGCCGCACATATGCAGCAGTTTCCCCGCCTGATCGCGAATCGCTTCCACCACCGCCGGATGGCAATGCCCGCAATTGTTCACCGCGATGCCAGCCGTAAAATCGAGAAAACGGTTCCCGTCCAAATCCTCAACCGTGGACATGAACGCGCTTTTCACCGCCAGCGGGATGTACCGCGTATAACTGGGCGACGTAAAGCGCCGATCCAGCTTGATCGCCACGCGCGCTTTTGGCCCCGGCAATTCCGTGTGAATGTAAGGGACTTTCGGCGTTTTGAGGCCGCGTATCACGCTCCCGGCATTCCCGCCACGCGCTCCATTTTTCTTGGATTCATTTCCGTGGGCGCCAGCGAGATTGACTTTACCGATGCTCAATTTTTTCTTGGATGAAAGTGGCACAGGCTGGCCCTCGTGGTGGTGGGTCAAACAGGAATCGTCGACTGAATCTTACAACTTCGCACGCTTTGCCCGCAACCAAAAACACATTCGCCCCGCAACACCCACCCCGCATAAAAAAAACCGCCGCCGTTCGCCCCAACCAGCCTCATGACATAAATTTTAGACTTTTAAAAAACCATCCGCATCAGCTTGCCCCCTTTCAGTTGGTGCCACTGGCCGCAGCCAGTGCCGTTTCCGTTTTAGAACTTTAGTCTTGGGGCGGTTCAAATAGGCCCTCTTGCGCGCCTCATTTTCACGGCCCAATTTCTCCCAGTTGTGCAAAGAATCGAATGACGCCTGTCCCGGCGATTCATGGCGCGCACGAGATCATGATTTTCAGCGCATTGGTGGCGTGCTTGCAACCAAGGTCAACGCACACAAGCCCGGCGGATGGCCTCCTGGCGCGTATTGAAACAGGTCCTTGGACACCCCGATGAAGAATGAAAATCCGTTGCGCGTTGATTCACACCATCGCAACGCCACGCTCGATGGACTGCGCGGCCTCGCCATCTTACTGGTCCTTTTTTTCAAGATCGCACATGACGCGCTCGATTCTCAATCCGGACTCGGTGAACGCCTGCTCTGGTTCATCCCGCTGAACGGCTGGGCCGGCGTGGACCTCTTCTTCGTGCTCTCCGGATTTCTGATCACCGGCATTCTTCTGGACGCCAAAACACAGACCCGCTGGACTTTTTTCAGCGACTTTTACCTGAAGCGCGTGTTCCGTATCCTGCCGCTGTACTACGCCATTTGCCTGGCCTATTTCGTCATCATTCCCTATTTAAATACCGGGCAGGTCCGCCCGTTCTCCACCGCCGTCTGGTACTGGGCGCACCTCTCCAATTTCTTCCAGGCCGCCGGTGGCAACGCCGGACCGCTCAACGTCTCCTGGTCGCTCGCCGTCGAAGAACAATTTTACCTGCTCTGGCCGCTGGTCGTCTGGTCTGCCCGGCCGTCCACGCTGGCTCGCATCTGCGTGGCGGCCATTTTATCCGCCTTCACCCTGCGCTGCGCCATGGCCTTCGGCGGCATCAGCGCTCATGCCATTTATCTTTTCACGCCCTGCCGCATCGACGCCCTGGCCGTCGGCGCCTGTATCGCCCTCGCCGCGCGAAGCCCCGCCGCCCCCACCCTTGTCAAATGGACACCCGCCGCGCTTGTGTTCTCCCTGCTGGCGATCGTCGGAGTCATCCTTCCCGGCATCGTCTGGACACAGGACTACGTTACCGCCGCCGCGACCGACAATCCGTACGTCTACACGCTGGGCTTGTCGTTGAACGCCTTCTTTTTCGGATGCGTCTTGATCACCCTGCTAGCCAGCCCGTCCACGTCATGGCTGCACCGCACATTTAAAAATCCCATCTTGAGAAACTTCGGCAAATACAGTTACTGCATTTATCTGATCCACATGTTCGTCGTCCACGTCTTCACGCAAACCCTCGCGCCGCGGCTCGGACTGCCGCACTACCCCACCTTGATCCTCGGCCTCGCCTTCACCTGCGCCGCCACCTATTTTATCGGCGCCCTGAGCTGGCGCTTCTTCGAGGGCCCGATGATGACCTGGCGCGAGCGCTTCATCACTCAGCCCAACCGGCCCGAACCCGGTCCGTCGCAGCAATCCCAATGCAGCGCCGCAAGTCAGCCCATGGCGGACGTGCCATCCCCCGCGGCAGAGTTAAGATTCTAAACATGCCAGAGCAGAAATGCATCCAGTGAGTTCGGCGGGTGGACACCGTCTAATCGTGCGAACTAGCTTGCTCGGCCTGGGTGCAGTTAGACTCGGACTCCAGAACGGGTAGCTACCTTCAAATACTCATGAATATTCATTGGACATCAGATAATTCCTTGGGCCGGTGGCCGCCGTCAAACCGTCCCAGTACGCGACCTAGATGCTGAATTCGTATGCCGTGTACGAACATGATTTATACCAGCGCACACCAGTCGCACTTTTCGGCAGCCAATTTACCGCAGCCGATTCGCCCCGATCCACTCGACTCATTCCAAATAGTGCCACCACAAAGAGGATCGCCATAACCCCGAGCACCGCACGCGTTCAAGTAATCTTTACCTTAGTTCAGCGGGGTGCATCACCGGACATGCGATGAAAAAAAGCCGATACCTGAACCATGGATAACAAGGGCTCGGGGGCTTTAAACATGGCAGGTGACAAGAACGGGTACGAGGTCGAAAAAGCGGAGT
>Ga0163144_10003409_pt1 | contig 36201 bp, 24 predicted proteins | sample OliLak19BULKMAT1_FD_123175 | JGI IMG/M metagenome (GOLD analysis project Ga0163144, IMG submission 123175) | Freshwater microbial mat bacterial communities from Lake Vanda, McMurdo Dry Valleys, Antarctica - Oligotrophic Lake LV.19.BULKMAT1 | ecosystem: Environmental > Aquatic > Freshwater >...
AGGTCGCGGCCGGGCAAAAACGTCTCGACCCGCGATCGTCGATCCTCTATCCTCGAACCTCGTTTCTCCGTTGTACCCATGATTCCAGCCCAAATTGCCATCGTGGCGTGGATTCCGTTCGTCTTGCTGCTGTTCGCGCTGATGCCAGCGCGACGGGCGGTGTTCTATTCCATCATCGGGGGCATGCTGTTCCTGCCGGAAGTGGTCGCGATCAAGATCCCGAGCATGTTCTACGGGAAGATGGCTGCCATCTCGATCGCGACGTTCCTAGGCGTGCTGCTATTCGACGGTAACCGCATCCTGAGCTTCCGGGCATCGTGGTACGACCTGTTCTGGGTAGTGCTGTGCGGGTCGTCGGTCGTGACGTCGCTGGACAACGGGTTGGGGTTGAAGGACGGGCTGGTCGAGTCCATCGGCGCGCTGACGATCTGGGGCATCCCCTACTTCATCGGGCGCATCTACCTGACCGACATCCACGCCGTGCGCGAGGCCGCGGTCGCGGTGCTCGTGGGGGCGATGATCTACGCGCCACTGTGCCTGCTGGAGGTGCGCATCAGCCCCCAATTGAACAAGTGGGTGTACGGGTACTACCAGCACTCGTTTGCCCAGACCGTGCGCTTCGGGGGGTATCGACCAATGGTCTTCATGCAACATGGGCTTGCGGTCGGCCTGTTCATGGGGGCGGCGTCGTTGATCGCGGTCTGGTTATGGAGTTGTGGGACGTTACGGCAGATCTGGGGCATCCCGATGTCCTGGGCTGCGGTCTTCCTAATCATCACGACGGTGCTCTGCAAGTCGACGGGGGGTCTGTTGCTCGCGGGGATGGGTGCTGCTGTGCTGATGGGCGTCTACTACCGCAGGGCCGCCTGGCCACTGATCCTGCTGATCGCGGTCGCGCCGGTGTATATGGTCGTGCGCGCCACGGGGCTGTTTGATGGCAAGTTGCTCGTTGGCGCTGTGGCCCAACTGGTCAACGAAGACCGGGCCGGTTCACTCAAGTTCCGCATTGATGCCGAAGACGTCCTGTCGAAGAAGGCAATGCAAAAGCCCCTGTTTGGCTGGGGTGGCTGGGACCGCAGTCGCGCGATGAACGCGAACGGGGTCGGCAAGGCCGTCACCGACGGGTTGTGGATTATCGTGTTCGGCAAGAAGGGCATCGTCGGTGTCGTCGCGCTGTTCGGCACGTTCCTGATCGGCCCCCTGCTGCTGCGCAAGCGTTACGATCCCAAGCTTTGGGTGCACCCGGCGGTCGGACCGGCGGTGGTGTCGGCGGTCGTGGTGTGCATCCATCTGATCGATTCGCTACCCAACGGTATGCCCAACGCAATCTACTACTTCCTCGGGGGTGGCCTGGCTGGGTTGGCGGCATACCCACGGTCTGCGCCGGTGTCGGCCAATCGCGTCGTAGACGTGCACGCCCGGCCGCGACCGGTCGGGCCGGGTGTGAACCCTTTGATAGCGGGACGGTAAGCGATGCGGTTGCTCATCGTCATCGTCAACTACCGGACGGCCGATCTGACGATCGACTGCCTCCGTTCGCTCGCAACCGAAATCGCCGTGTTGCCCGGCACCCACGTGACGATTACCGACAACCTCTCGGGTGACGACTCGGTCACCAAGCTGTCCGAAGCAATCACAAAGAACGGCTGGTCAACTTGGGCCAGCATCCTGCCGTTGCCGAAGAACGGGGGCTTCGCGTACGGTAACAACGAGGGCATTCGCCCTGCCCTGTCGAGCGCGGACATGCCCCAGTATGTGCTGCTGTTGAACCCTGACACGATCGTCCGCGCCGGTGCTGTGACGGCTCTCGTCGAGTTCATGGACGCCAACCCTAGGGTCGGCATCGCGGGCAGTCGATTGGAACACCCCGATGGTGAAGGCCAGCGCTCGGCGTTCCGCTTCCATACGGTCCTGAGCGAGCTCGAACATGGTCTGCGCCTCGGGCCAGTCTCAAAAATGCTGACCAAGCACATCGTCGCGCCCGAGATTCCAACCACCACGAGCCCTACCGACTGGGTCGCCGGCGCGAGCATGATCATCCGCCGGAGCGTGATCGACGCGATTGGGTTGATGGACGAGCGGTACTTCATGTACTTTGAAGAAGTTGACTTCTGCCTGCGCGCCAACCGCGCCGGTTGGCCGTGCTGGTACGTGCCACAGTCGCGCGTGGTGCACTTGGTGGGCCAAGCGTCGGGTGTGACCGACGCCAGTCGCGCCAAGCGCCGCCGACCTGCATACTGGTTCGACTCGCGGCGGTGGTACTTCGTCAAAAACCACGGCCGATTCAAGACCTTCCTCGCTGACATCGCCTGGGCGATCGGCTTCGCCGTCTTCCGCGGGCGGCAGTTCATTCAGCGTAAGCGCAGCAACGACCCCAAGCTGATGCTCTGGGACTTCATCCGCCACAACTTCCTGCTCGCGGGGCGCAAATGAGCACGGAAACGACCACTCCGATACAAGCCGTGGATGCCAATCCAGAGGCGCTCGCACCCGAGTCGCACCGCTCGATCGGCGCGACTAACGAAAACCCGCGCGAGATCGGTTTCCTTGCGTTGCTGCGGGAAGACCTGCACACATATGACAACGCGATCTTCGAACAAGGCTTCTGGGCAGTCGCGACGCACCGCTTTGGCAACTGGCGGATGGACATCCGCCCGAAGCTGCTGCGCATCCCGTTCACGCTGATCTATCGCTTCCTGTTCCGCTGGGTCCAGTGGACGTGCGGCATCACGCTGCCTTACACAGTCAAGCTCGGTCGGCGTGTTCGCATCTGGCATCACGACGGGATGATCCTGCACGCCGAGTCGATCGGTGACGATGTGCATATTCGCCAGAACACCACATTCGGCATCGCACGGCGAGACGACCTCCACAAGTTGCCGATTATCGAAGACCGCTGCGACATCGCCGCGGGTGTGTGCGTGCTGGGCAACGTGCGAGTCGGGCACGATAGTGTGATTGGCGCAAATGCAGTCGTCACGAAAGACATCCCCCCCTTCTCGGTCGCCGTCGGCATTCCCGCGAAGGTCATCAAGACGCTCGACGGCTCAGCTGTGCCGGCAGGAGGCGCGTCGTGAAGAAATACGACATCGGCGCTGGCGCGGTCGTCGTGCGCGACTTACCGTCCGACTGCGTCGCTGCGGGTGTGCCAGCGAAGGTGGTGCGTTTGAAGAACAGCAACAACCCACCGGCCGCGATTCCCGTGATCTTACCGACCGAGGTTTTACCGGCATGAGCACCATCGGCGTCATCGCGATCGGTCGCAACGAAGGTGAACGCCTTCGCCGATGCCTCACGTCTGTCGTCGGGCGCGGGATGCAGGTCGTTTACGTCGACAGTGGCAGCACGGACGGCAGTGTCGACCTCGCCGGCGCGATGGGCGCCGCCGTCGTCGAGCTGGACCTGTCGATCCCGTTCTCGGCCGCCCGCGCTCGAAACGAAGGCTTCTCGCGCCTGATGCAGCTTGCCCCACAGGCGAAATTCGCCCAGTTCGTCGACGGTGACTGTGAGATCGTCGAAGGCTGGATCGGAAAGGCAGTGCGCGAACTGGAGTTAAAGCCCGAAGCGGCGGCAGTCTGTGGTCGACGTCGCGAGCGGCATCCGGAACACTCGGTCTACAACCGCATTGCCGACCTTGAATGGAATACACCGATTGGTGAAGCCCAGAGCGTCGGGGGTGACGCACTCTTTCGCGTTGCAGCGTTCCAGCAGGTAGACGGGTTTGACGCCTCCGTCGTGGCAGGGGAAGAGCCGGAGCTTTGCCAGCGGTTGCGCGAGGCGGGATGGAAGCTCTATCGCATCGACGCAGAAATGACCTTACACGACGCCGCGACGTCCTATTTCCGTCAGTGGTGGAAACGCTCGGTGCGCAGTGGTTACGGCGCAACCGACGTCGCGACGCGCTTCGCACGCGGCAATAATGGCTTATTCGTAAAGCAGACGCGCAGCACGCAGGTATGGGTCCTATTCCCCGTCGTCGTGCTGCTGGTGTTCGCCTTCGTCTGGGTGCCAGCGCGGGCCGTGAAAGACGCGCAGACCGCATGGCTCGCCGCGACGATTGCGACGCTCCTGGTTGCGTTCATCTGGCCCATGCAGGTACTGAAGATCGCGCTCGGTCAACGTCGCAAGCGTCAAGCGCCATGGGGCGATGCGCTGGCATATGGGCTGCTCACGATGATAGGAAAGTTCGCATTCTTCCGAGGCGCGTCGCAATACCATCGCGATCGCCGGGCGGGAAAGATCACGCGGTCGATCGATTACAAGGCGACACCACAGAAAACGACCATTCAGGGTGCAGGTTCATGAGCGACCCCGATTACCAAGCCGACCTCGCCCGCTACCCGCGTCGACCGTTCTTTAAGGAACAGTCGATCTGGGCCATCTGGGTTTACCGTTACGGCCGGCGCACCGATGCGCGCCAACCGGGCGCGGCCCGGTCGATCCATACGAAGATCTACTGGCTGATGCATCGGGTCGTCGAAACGTTGACGGGCGTCAGCCTGCCCAAGGGTGCCAGGATCGGTCCGGGTCTGCGCATTTACCATTTTGGCAATATCTTCATCCACAATGGCGCGACGATCGGCGCCAACGCGACCCTTCGACAAGGCGTGACAATCGGCAATCGCGTGACCGACGGGCCGGTGCCGGTGTTGGAAGACGACGTGGAACTCGGCGCGTATGCCCAGGTGCTTGGTGGTGTGCGAATCGGCAAGGGAGCGAGGATCGGCGCGATGAGCGTCGTCTTAAAGGACGTGCCCGCCGGCGCGACGGCGGTCGGGGTACCGGCGCGCATCGTGTCGGAACGTCCGGTAAATCTCGTAAACGCTTACGCTGAGGCCAACCTGGCAGAGGACGACGAAGGGGTCATGGATTCCTCTCTGGCCCCTCGTCTGGCTACAACCGACGAGGGAAAAACCGCTTGATCGGCACATTGATTGTTTTGCCTTGTCATCGTGCCGATAACTCCTAAAGTGATTGGCGCGCTCACCACCACCCCGTGGGAATTTTCGTCGTGTTGAAAGTACCTTTAGGAAACCGAGTCGTACCCCTCTCCAATACCGAGAGGCCCCTGCGCGCCGCCGTCGTGGGCACAGGCAAGATTTCGGAAGAGCACCTGAACTTCCTCGGCAACACGCCCGGTGTGCGTCTCGTAGGTGTGTGTGACCTGTCGCCCTCTCTCGCGAAGTACGCCGCCACACGGTTCAAGGCTGACAACGCGTTCACCGACTATGCGACGATGTTGCGGAACACGAAGCCGGACGTCATCCACGTCCTGACCCCCGCCGGCACGCATGGGCGGTTCGCTACAGAAGCCCTCAACGCTGACGCCCATGTGATCGTCGAGAAGCCAATCGCCTTGAACTACAGCGAGTTCGAGTCGCTGTGGAATCTTGCCCGATCGCGCGACAGGTGGATCATCGAAGACCACAATTACCGCTTCAACGAACCCATCCGCGAAATTGAGCAACTGGTCGCCGAAGACAAACTCGGCGAGATCAAAGAAGTCGAAGTGCGCATGAGCCTGCCGATCCTGGGGGCCAAGTCGCGCTACGCGGACCGTATCCTGCCGCACCCAAGCCACGGATTGCCTGCGGGCATCATTCACGAGTTCATCACGCACCTGGCCTACCTGACGCTTCGCTTCGTCCCCGAAACCGAACGCGTCGCAGCGGCGTGGAGTCGGCATGGTGGGGATGACCTGTTCCAGTACGACGACCTCGACGCCACGGTGATCGGTGGAGGCGTGCATGGGCGCATTCGCTTCTCGGCGCACACTGGTCCCGACTGCTTTGAAGTGACCGTGCGTGGCAGCAAGGGTTGGGCGCAGACCGACCTCTTCCAGCCGCACCTGCGAGCCGTTCTGCCTCGCAAGGGTGGGCCACTTTCGCCGTTGATTAACCAGTGGGTTAACGGCGTTGGCTTGGCAAAATCGAGCATGGTGGGCTTTAAGAACAAAGTCCTGCAGAAAACGCCCTACGAGGGACTGAGAACCTTCCTGACCGAAACCTATTCGGCCTTGGCAAACGGTGGTGAACCGCCTGTGACCCGACGTGATATGGAGCGGGCCGTGAAACTGGTCGATACTTTATTGGAAGAACAGAATCGGTATTGACCGCAAACCGCGGTCGCGACGACATAGGCATTATGAAGTTTCTCGTTACTGGCGCAACGGGCTTTCTCGGCGAATACGTCGTCGCCGAGGCGCTACGCGCCGGACATTCGGTCCGCGCGGTCGTCCGTTCAACCGCGTCGGCTGAGAAACTTGGCTGGCGCGAGTCAGACCGACTTGAGTTTGCCCGCGTCGACCTTCGTTCGCGCAAGGGCCTGGTCGATGCGGTGCGCGGCGCCGACTGTGTGTTGCACCTGGCAGCCCAAAAAGCGGGTGACATCTACGTGCAGTTCCACGGAACGGTCGTCACGACTGAGAACCTTCTCTGGGCGATGATCGAGGCCGGTGTGAAGCATATCGTGCACGTCAGCACGTTTAGCGTGTATGACTACTACCATCTGCCCGCCCGCACGCTGATCGACGAAAACACACCCCTCGAACGCACCCCGGCAGACCGTGACGAGTACGCGCAGACGAAGCTCGTGCAGGAACAGATCGTCGTCGACGCCGCCAAGGCGAACGGATGGCGATACACGGTCCTGCGGCCGGGCGTGATCTACGGTCGCGACAATCTCTTCAACTCTCGCCTCGGCATCAAGGCCGGTGAGAAGCTCTGGATTCGCACTGGCGCGTGGGCTCGATTGCCGTTGAACTACGTGGAGAACTGCGCCGAAGCCATTGTAATGTCCGCCGAGAACGAGCGGGCCAACGGCGAAGTGTTCAACGTTGTTGACGACGACCTGCCACGACAGCGAAGCTACCTGAACTTACTGCGTTCGCGAACGCAACCACGACCACGCGTGTTGCCAGTGTCGTGGACGATGATGCGCCTGGTCGCCGGCACCGCAGCCTGGACGAACCGCGTCTTCTTCAAAAACCGCGCGAAGATTCCCGGGCTGTTCTCACCATCTAAGGTGCACGCTCGGTTGAAGCCGATGCATTTCACCAATGCGAAGATCAAGCGCGTGCTCGGTTGGAAGCCGAAGTACGGCTTGAATGCAGCGTTCGACCGAAGCCTGGGGCATAACTGGATCGAACCGGTCAACGTTGACTACGACCTCCCACAACTGCCGGCACCGTCGTCGCACACGATCGAGGTCGACGTGACGAGGGTCGCTTCGTGAGCTTGCGCGTCGCCTACATGACGGGCGAGTATCCACGGGTGACGGACACCTTCATTCAACGCGAGGTGGCGGCGTTGCGGCAGCGCGACGTTCACGTTCAGACGCTTTCCATCCGCAAACCTTCGGATAAAGAGACGGTCAGCCCTGACGTCTCCGCCGAGCGTGCGCGAACCTTGTACGTGCTGCCCACTGGGCTGTTTCAGTTGCTCGGCGCACACTGCGGCATGTTGCTCGGCGCGCCACTTCGCTACCTGCGGGCGTTTAAGACTGCTTTGCTGGTCCGCCCACCAGGCCTAAAAGCCTTGGCGCGGCAGTTCGCGTATTTCGCTGAGTCAGCGATCGTCGCGAAGAAGGTGCGGGACGAGAAGCTGCAGCACCTGCACAATCACTTTTCCAATTCAAGTTGCTCGGTGGCGATGTTGGCTGCGGAGATGGGCGGCTTCACGTTCAGCTTCACGATGCACGGGCCGGCCGAGTTTTTTGAACCGCACTATTGGCGCATCGACGAGAAGATCCGCAGAGCGCTGTTCGTGAACACGATCAGCAATTTCTGTCGCAGCCAGGCGATGATCTTTTCACCGATCGACAAGTGGAATCGGCTGCACATCGTCCACTGTGGTGTGAACCCCTCAGACTTTGCTCGCGTACGTCATGTTGGTCCCGGCAAGCGACTGCTGTTCGTCGGGCGATTGGCGGGCGTGAAGGGTGTGCCGGTGCTGCTTGATGCGTTTGCGTTGATCCTGGCGCTGCACCCTGATGCGACGCTTACACTGGCCGGTGACGGACCGGACCGGGCGCCGCTCGAAGCGCAGGCCGAGCAATTGCAGATTGCGCAAGCGGTGAAGTTCGTTGGGTATCAATCGCAGCAGCAGGTGCGCGAGTTGCTTCAGCAGACGGACGTCTTTGTGATGGCCAGCTTCGCTGAGGGTGTGCCGGTCGTCTTGATGGAAGCAATGGCCGCCGGTGTGCCGGTGGTCGCGACGCGTGTTGCCGGCATTTCGGAACTCGTCGAGGGTGGCGTCAGTGGGTTCCAGGTTCCACCCGGCGATGCGAAAACGCTCGCCAAACGGGTCACCGAACTGATGGCGCATCCGGACATGCGTGATCGCTTCGGTGCCGCAGGGCGCGCTAAGGTGGCGCGTGAGTTCAACATCGAGACCGAGGCTGCGTGGTTATGTGAGATTCTGACCGAGGCGCTCGACGGGCGGGTAGCGGTCGTTCGGAAGGAACTCGCGACCGACACCGCGACCACGACGGCCCCAACAGTATCACCGAGCCTCGCAGGAGTGGGTGACGGTCTGTAGACTTCCGACCCTTGTTTTCGATCGTGAAAAGGAGTTCTGCCGTGACCATAGAGGGACAAACCGTTGCGTCCTTCGCAGCGCCAAAGATGACCGAAGCCATCACGACGCAGGCGCATCGTCGATATGCGCTGGTCACCCCCTGCCGTGACGAAGCGAAATACGCTCGGCGGACGCTCGACAGTGTCGTCAGGCAGACCGTGCTGCCCTCGCTGTGGGTCATTGTCGACGACGGCAGTCGCGACGCGACACCGGCGATCCTCGCCGAGTACGCGGCGAAGCATCCGTTCATCAAGATCGTCCGCAGAGAGGACCGCGGGTTCCGCAAGCTCGGTGGTGGTGTGATCGACGCGTTCTACGCCGGCCTCGAGCACGTCGACATGAACCTGTTTGAGTACGTGACAAAACTCGACCTCGACCTCGACCTGCCTGCGAACTATTTCGAATCCCTCATGATTCGCATGGAGGCTAACCCGCGCATCGGCACGTGCAGTGGCAAGCCCTACTTTCACGACGAATCCGGCACGCTCGTCTCCGAAATGTGCGGCGATGAAAACTCGGTCGGCATGGTCAAGTTTTACCGCACGAGTTGCTTCCGCGAGATCGGGGGCTTCGTGCGCGAGCTTATGTGGGATGGCATCGATTGCCACCTCTGCCGGTTGAACGGCTGGATTGCGGTCAGTTGGGACGACCCGGACATCCGCTTTATCCACATGCGCCCGATGGGGACGAGCGACCGGTCCTGGTGGCGCGGGCGTGTCCGCCACGGTGTGGGACAATATTTCATGGGAACGACTCCCACGTACATGGCCGCCAGTTCGATTTACCGCGCGACGAGGCCCCCCATCATTCTTGGTGGCGTTGCAATGACGTGGGGGTATCTCAAGAGTGCGTTGACGCGCAAGCCTCGCTACGGTGACGAACGATTCCGCAAGTTCCTGCGTGCTTACCAATGGAGTTGCCTGTTCCACGGAAAGACCCGCGCAACCGACGCCCTTAACTCCGCCCAGGACGCCTCGTGGCAGGCTAAACATTCCCAAAAATAGCAAAGCGCGTCGACGGACGAGGTGCTTCCGTTCCCACGTGCGGCTTGACGCTATTTTATGATCAGAGTTGCCGCTACACCGAAATCGCTCACCCTTCGTTCTCTGACGTGATAGGACTGTAGAAGCCAAAGACGGCCCAGCTTAACAGCGAATTAACACAATCCTTGACCTGCTTATCGGGGATCGGGAAGCCCCTGCATTCGAAGCTTACGGTTGAGTACGCTTCCCCATCAAAATGGGGCAAATCTTTACGTTCATCGTGCCAAATTTGGCGTTGCATTATCGGCCCCATTCCCCCATCATTCTTAATATCGACAGTGGGTGTCGAGGCTTTCCAGCCCTGCATACCCGTGAAAATCGTGGGAACCCCGCGACGTTCTTTCAGCAAGCGGACAGTTTGCGTCGATGAATGCCGAAGCGAGTCCGTCGTGCGCCTACACCCGCTATGGAACGGGTGCTGGGAATGTGTTGGGTCCCAAGGCGTGACGTGGTCGGCAAGGAAGCCGAAGTCGGGAGTTGGATGTCTGCAAGTTTTGCGCAGAATGCCTGGAGTTCGTCGACAGCGCTGGCAACCGGTGCAGATTCGTCGTTGACCGGGCAACCCGTCGACCAACTGATGACCGGGATGCATCCCATCCGCCGGGCCAGACCCTCGCGCGCACGTAAGGCATTACCATCCATACGCTTAAACGGCGTTAACATTCACCAGATCACGGAAAAGCAGTGCGTTGACTACATCCTTGATGAATTGGACGCCGGCCATGGTGGCACGGTCGTCACACCGAATCTTGATCACCTGCACCGATGTGAACACGACCTCAATTTCGGGGCCTTGGTCGCCGAGGCACAGTTGGTTGTCGCCGACGGCATGCCGTTGGTCTGGGCCAGTCGTCTTCAGGGCACACCCCTGCCCGAACGGGTGGCCGGTTCCAACCTCGTTTCCAGCCTGACCGGCGCTGCTGCCGATCGGGGTCGCAGTGTGTTTTTGCTGGGGGGTTCACCCGGGACGGCCGAGGGTGCTGGTGAATTGCTCAAACAGCGGTTCCCCGGCGCGAAGATTGCCGGTTCCCTGTGCCCTCCACCGGGCTTTGAGCATGATGCAAAATTGCTCGGCCAGATCGAGTCGGCTTTGCTCGCGGCCGACCCGGACATCGTCTACGTGGCACTCGGTTCACCGAAACAGGAACGGTTGATCGGTCGCCTGAAAAGATTGCTCCCACAAGCCTGGTTCCTAGGCGTTGGTGTCAGCTTCAGCTTCCTGACCGGTGACGTAAAACGTGCGCCACTCTGGATGCAGAAAAGCGGCTTCGAGTGGGTGCATCGGCTGCAACAGGAACCCAAACGACTGTTCAAGCGTTACGTCGTCGTCGGCATCCCCTTCGCGGGAATGCTGTTGACGCGTAGCGCCGTGCGCGGTTTAGCCAGCAAGCTCGGACGCGGCAATCGCCGAGGCGCCGTGACAATGCGCACGTCGACGATCAGTGAGACGAGCGCGATCTTCGACACCCCTGGCATGCGTGACGAGACCGCCGCCGTCGCAACCGCCGAGCGCCGGGCCCGCCAGAACGCGGAAAACGACCTCCCAGACCCCATGGCGACCGAACCGGTGACTTCCGACGTGACACCCGGACGCTCGACCTCACTTTCCAAACTGCGTGGATTCGTCCTGCTGGGTGGCAGTGTCCGTCAGACTCCCCTGGGTGGCGCGATCGGCCGTTCGGTGCTGGACTTGCCGGTCGATGCGGGTGGTTCGATTCTGAACCACTGGTTGGACCAGGCTCGCGGGGTTGCCCAGATTGCCGGGCTCGAGAAATTGCCGGTCCGCATTTTGGTCGACCGCTCGAGCCCCGAACCGGTCACCGCGGCCGTCCATCATTACGGGACGTTCCGCGTCGAGCGCGACTCATCCGAGTACCGTGGTAGTGGTGGTGTGCTCCGCGACCTCGCCAAAGAATACGCCGACGACGAATACCTCCTAGTAGCGAACGCACAGCAGGTTTTATTAGACGCGTTGCCCATTATTGCAACTGCGCTCGATCGAAAGCATGGAGATATTACGCTCCTGAGCCATAGGGACGGCACGCCCAGTGGGATCATGTTGATCGCGTGCAAAACGTTACGTGAAATCTCGGACACCGGTTTCGTCGATATGAAAGAGCAGGCGCTCCCCGCGATCGCCTCGAAGTTTGACGTAAAGGTGCTGCACGCCCGCCGACCGACGGGTGTGCCCATCTGGTCACTGGCCGACTATGTAGCAGCGTTGCGTCAGCATCACAGTAAGCGGTCGGGTAGGAGAATCACTGACCCATTGGCTGAGGACTGGCAACCGATGTTCTCGATCGTCGAGGACGGTGCATCCGTCGATCGGTCCGCAAGGATTCACGACTCGGTCGTCCTGAAAGGCGCTACGGTCGAGGCTGGTGCACTGGTCGTGCGAAGCGTGGTATGCCCCGGTGGCATTGTAAAGCGCGATACGACGGCTGTAGACGAATTTGTGCCCAGTGAGAAGGCATAAAGCGTCAAGTGACGTTACATGACGCTCAAGCTGAATCCTGTATCTGAACACTGAACACCCTATGACGGTCTTATCCGCCAATCTCGATCGCTGGAAACCGTGGCATCTCGTTGCCGCGGTGTTCATGGGTGTTCTTGGCGTGCTAGCCACCATCGGCGCGTGGATGGACATGTATAACATCTCCGCCGGTGACGAGGAAAACTCGCACGTTTTCCTTGTTCCAGTCGTCGTCGCGTGGCTGGTATGGGTTCGACGCGCACGCTTTCGATACACCCGCCCGGTGGGTCTGCTGATCGGGCCAACAATCGCCGCCATGGGATGGGCGATCTCGTCGTTTGGATTCCATCAGGCTGTTCAGTCGTTCTGGCATGGTGGAGCGGTGCTCGTCGTCGTCGGATGCGTCCTGTCGGTGCTCGGTCGTCAGGTGTTCTTCCGGTTCCTGCCGGCGTTCATCGTACTGGTGTTCATTGTCCCCGTGCCGGGTCGCATTCGCGTGCAGATCGCTCAGCCACTTCAGGAGAAGACCAGTTTTATCGCCGCCGAAGTGATGGAGGTCGTCGGAGCCAACGTCGAGCGATCGGGCAACCTGCTGACGGTCAACGGTGCCCCGGTGAACATTGTCGAAGCATGCAACGGTCTTCGCGGCGTCTTTGGGCTGTTCCTGATTAGTTATGCATTCAGCTTTGGCCTGCCACTGCGAAACTGGGTGCGCATTTTGGTCCTGCTGGCAAGCCCTCTAGCGGCGATCTTTTGTAACGTCATTCGCATTGTGCCGACCATTTGGATTTACGGCCGGTTTCGCGACGCCGACGGCACCAGCCCCCTGGGCCAGTCGTTCCACGACTACAGTGGCTGGGTGATGTTGCCCGTCGCGTTCCTGATCCTGTTGGGCATCATCCGCGTGTTGCGCTGGGCGATGATCCCGGTGATGCGTTACACGCTGGCCTCGCAAGCAACGTAATTTTGTGACTGACTAAATATTGATGAAGCGTCTGACCACCATCCTCGCTGCCCCGGCACTGTGTATCGCACTGCTGTCGGGCATGACCGTAGAGAAGTCGCGCCAAGCCACCGCGGCGACGGCGGACGCGTATCACGATCGCTCGAAAATCGCCGTCGAGAGCATCCCGCGCATCTTTAAAGGATGGTCGGGTAGTGACGTCCCCCTGCCGGCCGAGGCGGTCAAGCTGCTGAAGCCCAACGCAATCCTTTGCCGCAAGTACGAGGACACCGGCGCTGCCGGTCTTCACACGCGCGAACCGGCGAGTCTGCTGGTCGTCCAATGCCGTGAAAGCCGCGACATGGTCGGGCACTATCCGAAAAACTGCTATCCAAGCAGTGGTTGGATCGAACTGTCCGCTGAGCCGTTCGACGGTTCGGTGGGGGGTGTGAACATTCCTGCCACCGAGTACCACTTCGCCCGCACGTCGATGGGCATGACGATGCGACAGTGTGTCTACAACTTCCTGATCGTGCCGGGCACGGGTCAGATTGTGGCCGACATCAAAGGGGTCGAACAGGCCGCCGAAGACTACCAACAGCGCTATTTCGGTGCCGCGCAGTTCCAAGTGATTATGAACGCTGATTTGCCACGAGAAGAGCGGGAAGAAATTTACCGCACTTTTGTCGAGGCCTGCCTCGATGCCATCAAGACGCTGAAAGCCGGAGACGTACAATGAGTCAGGACATCCAGTTGGCCCAGAACAATGGGACGATTCCGTCGTCCGACCCGCTCGCGATGCCATCGCAGAATGGCCCGCAGGGTCCGAGCCCATTCCAGAAAATGCACCGGTTGCTGCGCGGTCGTTATAACGTCGCGATCTCGCTGGCGATTGGTGGCGCGATTATCGGTGGCCTGGTTGGATGGCTAAGCCAGACAAAGGAGTATAAAAGCATCGGTCTGATTCAAATCAGCCCCACGCTGCCCAGCCCTGACGCGCGCAACGACCAGGTCGTGCCAATGTTTGCGGCCCACGTGCAGGCCCAGGCAACGCTTCTGCAAAGCGATCGCGTCATTCAGCAGGCCATTAAAGACCCGCAATGGGGCGATTATCACAAGGGGATGAGCCAACAGGACTCGACTGCGATGTACGGCGAAAAGCTGGAAGTGAAGATGCAGGGTGCATCGATCATTTCCGTTGCCTACTACGACGATCAGGCAAACGTTGCCAAGAACGCAGTGGCAGCCGTCGTAGATGCGTACATGAGTATCTACGGTAATAACGCCAGCGAAGACCTCAAGAAGAAGATGGGCTACCACGACGACCGCAAGCGCGCGCTGACCGGTCGCATTCAGGCCAACAAAGCCGCCATCGCAAACCTGGCTGCGGACAACGGGTCCAACCTCGATCTGCTGCTGAACGCCATGACGACGGAAAAGGTCCGCATCGATGGCATGGTCACACAGTCAAAGATGGCGCTCGACCGCGCCGAGGCCGCCCGCCCCGCCGCTCCCAATGCGATTCCGAAAGCGAATGAACCAATCCCCGAATCCATGATCGACACGATTGCCGAGGGTGACCCGAGCATCAAAGCAATCGTCAGCGAGCGTAACCGCGCCGACTTCAACGTGGGCAAGCTCCTGCGCATCTACGGTGAGAATCACCGCATGGCCAAGGATGCCAAGGCCGATCGAGACGCGATCAATGACCAGCTTCAGATCCAGGCCCGCCGATTTCTGAACAGCGAAAAAGGGGTTCGGTTTAACATCGAAGGCGGCGCCGATACCGTCACACCCGCCGAACTGGAGCAACTTCGTCGTAACTACACCAACGTCGTCTCGATCCAGCAGCGCACGGCCGAAACCATTGCGGGTGTCGCCCGCAAGAAGTTTGAAATTCAGGAACTCGAGAGCAAGATTGAAGCCGATCAACAGGACTTCAACACTGCCACCCGCTCGTACGACTCGCTGCAGGCGCAACAGTTGTTGGCTAACCAGGTAACTGTTCTCAGTGACGGTCACACACCGACGACACCGTTTTCAGACAAGAGCCAAAAGTTCGCAATGGCCGGCTTTGTCGGTGGCGCGATGGTGCCGATGGGCCTGATGTTGCTCTACGGCATGTTCGACCACCGCTATCGATATAGCGACGAAGCGGGTGGCGACCTGTCGGGCATCACACTGCTTGGTATCCTGCCCAACTTGCCAGACCGCCTGAGCGATCCGGAACAGGCCAGCATCGCCGCCCACTGCGTCCACCAGATCCGCACGATGCTGCAGATCAACCAGCCACCGGGTGAACCCCACGCGCTGGCGGTCACTAGCGCGACGAGCGGTGATGGCAAAACGTCGTTGACCCTGGCGTTGGGCCTGTCGTACGCTGCGTGCGGCACGCGCGTCCTGATGATCGACTGCGATCTCGTCGGCGCGGGGCTCACGCACCGCATGAACATCGAAGCCACCGAAGGCGTTCTCGAAGCGATCGCCAATCGAGGTCTGCTCGAATACGTACGGACGACGGATATCAATGACGTCTGCATCCTGCCGGTCGGTTCAAGCCTGTCGCATCACGCAAGCACGCTTAGCCCACAGGCGTTGCGTCGCATGATCGCTGAAGCTAAACAGCACTTCGATATCATCCTGATCGACACCGGCCCGATTTTGGGCAGCATCGAGGCCTCGCTGGTCTGCACGAGCGTCGACGGTGTGATCCTTGCCGTGGCGCGCGGTCAGCAGCGGCCGATGGTCGAGAAGTCGCTTAACCACTTGGTCAGCATCGGTGCCAACCTCAGTGGCGTTGTGTTCAACCGCGCCCAGGGCGCCGACTTCACGAACTCGATCAGCGGCATGAGCGCCCGCAACCAACGCAACGGCAAGGGTGGCCAGTTCGGCCCCGTCGCCCGCGCGGTGGCATCGTCCTACAAGCCGACCGGGAACGGGTCAAATTAAGGATTTCCTGCCCCTCTTCTTTGTACAAATGGAAGAGGAGCAAGAATAACGCCACTGAAACGGAATGACCGCGATCGCCACTGACATCTTCACCGCCCCAGCACCGGTGCCGGTCACCGATCCACCCACGGCGCTGCAGCGGACTGTTTGGGGGCTGGATGCGCTCCAACTGCAGGCCCGCTACTGGGCCGCGCATGGTGTGCAGGTGGTTCGCCAGGGTGAACCGTCGCAGATCGTCCGTCATGCCGAACTGTTCCTCCTCACCGATGCCGACTCGCTGGCCTTGTTCAGGCTTGGCCCGGTGCTCGAAACGCTGAACTGGATCGAACCGCGCGTCCTGTTCCTTCGCCTTCACGATTCGCGCACGCGTCGGTATCGCGAACAGGTCGTGACCGACGACCACGATCGCTTCATCCGCTTCCAGCGCATCTACAGCGCTGCCACCCGGCTCGAACGTGTCGCGCTCACGCCCGACTATGAGGTCGCTCAGCTTTGGCAGGGTTCGGTCAACCCGCTCGTTGGTTGGAGGCGGTTGCGCCAGTTCATTCCGCGCATGGACCGGACAACGCTTTCCGTTCCCGGCAGCCTCTTTGAACTCTCCGAGCCGCGCGATGTCGCGGCGTACATGAACGAACTGATGCAGGTCTGGAAACGCCCCGACGCAACAATCACCCGCGCGTCACAGGCAAGTGGCCAGACCTGGAAAGACCCGCAAGCAACGCTGTCGCCTGAAGCCAAATTCATTGGCCCGGTCTGGATCGGTGCCGGTCGCTCGATCGATGCCGGCACGACCATCGTCGGTCCCACCGTCGTCTGGGACGACCCAACCGCCCGACCGGCGACCGAAGCAATCAGTTGGCAGCAGATTGAACCGTTCGAACCCCCGCTCGAACCCGCTGTCCGCAGCGCCACTGCGTTTGACGATGCATTCAAGCGCGTGTTCGATATCTTGTTCGCTTTGTTCGCGCTCCTGATCACGCTGCCTCTGTATCCGTTTATTATGCTCGCGATCTGGCTTGAGGATGGCAGTCCTTTCTTCTTTGCCCACAAGCGTGAAACGCGTGGCGGAGCTGAGTTCCCATGCCTCAAGTTCCGCTCGATGCGAAAAGACGCCGAGCAGATGAAGGCATTGCTGAAAAAGCAGAACCAGGCGGACGGTCCGCAGTTCTACATGGAAGACGACCCGCGCCTCACGCGTGTCGGACGCATCATGCGGAAGTTCAACGTCGACGAGCTGCCACAGTTCCTCAACGTGCTGCTCGGCCAAATGAGCATCGTCGGTCCGCGCGCCAGCCCCTTCAGTGAAAACCAGTTCTCGCCTGCTTGGCGTGAAGCGCGCCTGAGTGTGCGGGCCGGCATCACAGGACTCTGGCAGGTCAAACGCACCCGCCGGGCCGGATCAGATTTCCAGGAGTGGATCAAGTACGATATCGAGTACGTCGAACGGCGTTCGATCGGGCTTGACCTGTTGATCATCTGGAAAACGATCTCGAACATCTTTGGCAAGATGCTCAAATCGTAGCCAAAGGGCGTTAATTGTTAGTGGTTCATGGTTAATTGGGCAGGCGCCTGCGCCCACAATGACGATGGACCCCACCATGACAACGGTCAATACCAATTAACAACTAACCACCAAAAACCATCCATGAACCTTCGCCCAAAAACATTTCGACGTCTCATCGTGCTCGCGGTCGGCATCCTCGTCGTCGTGGGTTCTATTGGTGGGTTCTACATCGTCAAGAAGCAGCAGTTGGCGGCCAGGATTACGCAAAGCCGGGTCGATGGTATGGCAGCGATCGAACGTGGCGATAAGCAGACGGCGCTGACGAAGCTGTCGTATTACCTGGGCAAAGTAAAGAATGACCCCGAGGCCATGATCGCGTTCGCCGACGTACGACGCACCGTGCCGATGGACAAAGGGAACCAGCTTCGCGAGGCAAAAGACTGGTACAGCGCCGCATTGCAGCAGGACCGTGACAACATGCACGCCAAGCGGGCGTTGCTGGAGATCTACCCGCGTATCGGATTCAGTTCAGAAGCCAGGGCGCTCGCAGACGAGGTGCTGAAGCAGAACCCCAAGGACATGGAAGCGCTGCAAGCGAAGATGCTCGCACTCATCATGCTCGAGCAGTTTGAAGGCGCACTTGAGGTCGGCCAGAAGATGGCCGAGATCGACCCATCGAACTACATGGCGCAACTGACGATCGTCGACATGATGTTCCAGACGCGCAAGCCGCTCGCCGACATTCAGGCGCACGCGGACGCATTGCTCGCCAAATATCCGAACGATGCCCGATTTGAGATGGTGCAGGCTGCGGTCGCGCTGCGGAACGACCGCAAGCGCGCGGTTGACTGGCTCACCAAGGCCGCGTCGCGGTCTGCGCCCGACGGCACCTTCGCGCGTGATCTGGCGCGTCTGATGGAACGGGCACAGATGTTCGCTCAGGCGCGCGACTATCTCGAAAGATACAGTCAGAAGGTTGATGACCCGCAAGTTCTGATTGTTCTGGCCCAGCGGTTGTGGCAGGACGAAAAGTACGATGCCGTACTGGAGCGCCTGAAAGACGTGTCGCCCACGGATGTATCGGCAGACGCCGACTTGCTGGCGTTGAAGGCACTGTCCTCGCAGGCCCGCGCTGCCCAGTTGGCAGCGACCCAGCCAGCCGAGCAGCGCGCCGCCGCGACGCAACCAGCGACCGAACTGACGCGTGAGATCGTCACGGCGATGGAATCCCGTCGCAATGATGCCGCCGCTCGCACGTGGTCGGGCGCGCTGAAGACGCTGATCCTGAATCCGACCCCTTCACCGCGTGACCGTGCCGTTGCGTTGCGTCGGTCCATCTCCGAAGGACGTGAGAATGGCATTGTTCGGTTTATCCTCGCGCGCACCGCGTTGGAACTTGGTGAAACCGAAACCGCGTTGAACGACCTGAAAATCGCGGCTGCCGTGATGAACAGTTGGGAAGCCCCCCACTTGCTAAGGTCGCGCGCCCTGCTGAGCAGTGGCCGCTATGCCGCCGCCACCGATGCAGCAGCGGCGGCCATTCAACGCGATCCGCAGAACCTCGAAGGTCGCATCCTCAACAGCCTCGCGTGGCATGCCTATCTGGGTGAACGCCCTGATGCAAAAGATAGTGAACGTCTGCTCGATCAAGTCACTGGCCTGCAGCAGTTGTTCCGCCCTAATGGTGAGCCCCAGACGTTGCCCATCTACGTTTCGTTGCTGTCCCGCCTGGGCAATCGCGATGCTGCGACCAAGGCTGTCAACGCTGCGTTAGCCTCTCCTAAGCCGTACCCGTTGGACTCATTGCTGAAGCTCGCCGGTGCCAGCCGTCAGCAGAAACTCGGTCTTGAAGAGCAAATTCTCGCATTGGCAAGCAAGGCGTACGGGCAGGTGCCGCAGGTCGCGCTGGCGCGGGCAATGGTCCTGGCCGATGCCGGAAAACCTGCCGACGGCATGGCGTTTCTTGAAGATGCAATCGCTGCGAGCGGTCAAGCCGAAACATTGCCCTGGCAGTTCATACTCGCTCAGTATCGCGAGAGCATTCGCGATCCCCAGGCTGGCATGAACTGGGCTAAGTTGGGTGATGCCAATCCGGAAAATCTCACTGTCCAGAACGCAACGCTCAACGCTCCGTCGCGCTACAACCAACGCGACGCGTGGTCCAAAGCGATCGAGCGCATGAAAGTTCTGACCGGCGATTCCGCGACCGGTTGGCGCATCGAACGTGCTCGCTACATCCTGTCAGGCGTCGTCGATCCGAACAGCAAAGAGCTCGCCGACACGATGAGCGACATGGCTGCGCTGATCCGCCAGAACCCCGACATGATCGAACCGCGACTGCTGCTTGCCAGCGCGCAGGTGCAGACGAAGAACGTCGCCAGCGCCGTCAAGCAGTTGGAAGCTGCCGCTCAGTCTCGACCGGACGATGTATCGATCGGCTTGCAGTTGTATCGCCTGTTGCGCGAGGAAGGCCGTCTCGACGAATCGCGCTCGTACCTCGAGCGCCTCAGTGCTGGCAAGACCTTCAACGGCGAAAGCCGTGTTCAGGTCGCTGCGGCGCTGGCGGACGTTGGACAAAGCCAACGGGCGATCGATCTTCTGAACAATGCCCCTGCCGACGAGTCCGCTGCCGGTCCGCGCGACCTTTTGCTGGCCCGCTTGTATCGCCGATTGGGGAACGTCAACGCCGCGACGGTCGTTTACAACCGTTGGCTGGCCAGTCCGTCGCCGGATGCCGGCATCCTGAGCTCCGCTGCCGATTTTTTCTCGTCGATGGATCGTGACGACGATGCCCGCAATTTCCTTGATCGGCTGAAGGACGCCCCACTGCAAGCAGGTCAGCGCGAGTTGCTGCTGGCGGCGTACGAGGAAGCCCATGGTGATACGACACGCGCAGCCGAGTTATTTACCGAAGCAACGAAGGTCGCACCGACCGACGCGTCCACGTGGCGACAATTGGCGGCGTTTGAAATCCGTGGTCGCCGTTATGATCGCGCGCTGGCGGCTGTTACCGAAGGCTTGAAGCTCATACCCGGTGACACCGACCTGCAGACCATGAACCAGCAGGTTCAAGCGCTCAACACCGATTCGGCTGCAACAACCGACCTTCAACCGTTGATCGACTTGATGTCGCGCGACCCGCGCAACGTCGCCGGCGCTGCGACGCTTAAACTGCTGGTGAACGCCAATACGTCAAAACAATCGGACGATCAGACGCTAACGCAACTGCGTGAACTGGGGGATCGGTATCCGCAATTCCTGCCCCTGCAGGGAATCCTCGCCCGGGCGTATCTTGCCGCCGACCGTTACACCGATGCGGCGGCGATCGCGACGCGGGCAGAGCAGATGTTCCCCGCCGACGCGCAGGCAGCGCGGTTGGCGACACAGGTGTACGCGCGCTCGAATCGTCCCGACCTGATGCTGGCCGCCGCAGGACGCTGGCGCCGGTTGGCCAACGAGAATCCGACCGAGGCTGATGCCTCACTTGCCCGCGCACAGATGCTTACCGGTGACCTTGGCGCCGCCCGTGCGACACTGTCCCCCTACCTCGCCCAGGCGCGGCTCGAACCGGATCGCTATCCCGAGCTTTTGTCCGCGAGCGCTCAACTGCTCATTCTGTCGGGAAAGTCCGGGGAAGCCGTCGCCGTCCTCACGCCATTGGCGAAAGGATCGGCCTCTTGGCGGACGACGTGGCGATCACTTGCGTCGGCACACACCACCGGTGATGGCGCGGTGTCGTGGGCAAGCCAGATCCCCTTACCGGCCCAGCTCGACACAAACGAACAGTATGCGCAAGCTGCGATGTGGTTTGAGGTCGGTGAACGCTATGGTCGACCTGACGCGCTCGAACGCGCGCGGGTGGTTGCGAAGGAGCTGACTGCATCCCCATCGGCGACTGTCCGTCAGTGGCGATTGTCGGCGTATGTCGAACGGGCCCTCGGGGATATGGCAGCTTCGCTGGCGGCATTCCGGAGAGTGCTGGAGCTCGAACCAAACCAACCTGACACGCAGAACAACATTGCGTACATGATCATGCTGCAAGGTGGCGACCTTTCCGAGGCCCGCAAGCTCGCCGAGTCCGCCGTTGCCACCGCGCCACGGTCGGCGTCCTACCTCGACACGTTGGCGCGCATTCAAGTGAAGCAAGGTGACATGGACGCGGCTTTAGGATCGTTCAATAGCGCGCTCGAGCTCGATCCGCGAAGCCTGGAAGCATTGGTTGGGAAAGCATCGGTCTTCCTGTCACAGAACAAGAAGGATGACGCCAAAACGCTAATGCCTCAGATTGAGCAGGGCGCGCGAACGGTGGGAGCAAGCATCGACCCAGACTTACGCAAGCAGCTCGAAGCAGTTCGACAAGCCACCGCTCAGTAAGGAGTATGACGAAAAGCTCACTCGCCGTTCTAGTTACGAGCCACCCCGAAAAGTGCCGCGAAACTAGGCAAATTGTAACGGCAGCAGTAGGGACAGGCGAAACTAGCCAAATTATCCAACCCATCGTCCCCTGCAGTTATCGACAGGTTATCCACAACGGCGCAAACTGTACAAATACCCCATTTACCCGCGATATCGGGCAGAATCTGCCGTTGGGTCCGTCAAAATGAGTGACATTTGTCGTGCCAAAGTGACAATCAGACCCGCTTGGTTTGTGTCGCAAGGCTTTCGCTGCCTGAGACGTCGGTTGGCATCGTTGTTGCTTTAAGGCTAGGCGTAAGGATTCAGTTCCTGCTCTCTATTTACGCAGGCTAGTGAATTACGTATGATGTTATCGACGGTGGCGTCTGGTTATTCGGACGTTGACCAACCTCAAACGAATTTTTTCGGTGAACTTGATCGAGCCTTAACGTGGATCAAGTGAACTACGTAGTGTGTGTATCGAACACATTGCGATCACACTGAAGCTGTTTTGATTTTCTGACCGCCCTTTTGGTTCATTCTTGTGAATGACCCATTGTGAAGTGCGGTTATGAAGGCTGAATTTCAACTGCCGTCAGCGGGTCTTGTGAACCCAGGGTCGTTGTTGACCCGCGGCGAATTAAGTTGGGTGTTGAATCCACTCAGTCTGTAAAAGAGTACGGATTCAAGGGTCCTGAAGTCAGGACATTTTTTTAGGGAGAACGCATATGAAGCGTACAACCAAGATGCTCGCGGCAATCGCGGGTCTCACGCTCCTCGGAGCTAATGTGGTGCACGCCGGTTTCACGACGATCACTCCGTCGAAAGAACCGGGTCACGCAACCATCCTCGGCGATATTTACGGTGGCACGTTCACCGCGTCGGGTTTGGATTTCTCGAACGGTTCGATCACGGCGACTCGCGTCGACGACGATCTGGACACGGACACCGCGGTGACGGGCGATCCGACTAAATTGGCCGGATTCGGCTCACTGCCGAACGTTCCCACGGTGATTGATGACAAGTATGCCATCACCCGTCCGGGTCGTACGTTCACGACCGATCCTTCGGATAACCCCGATGGTGTCGATCACGTGATCACGTACCTCCTGAGCGGCGCGACGACGGGCTTCGTGCTGTTCTTCGAAGATCTGCCGGCAGGCAAGTCGGACTTCGATTTCAACGACATCGTCGTCTCGACCGTGCCCCTGCCGGGCGCGCTGGCAAGCGGTTTGGTTAGCCTTGGCGCCATGGGCGTCGGCGCGATCATCCGCAGGAACCGCCGTCGCGCCTAAGGGCGACTGGGAGTCTTTTAGCAATTGGCAGGGGTCGACGATCACACGTCGACCCCTGCTTTTTTGTTGCGCGAGGTGTTGTGTCCGGCCCGCTGGGCGCTGTGCTGGACGGAACTTTTCTGTCAATACGTGCGACAGCTTGCCACTGCATCAGACACAATGGCGGTGAGCTTGGTTATCCTCGCGCACTGTTCTCATCGTGCCGCAACGTCCGTAAGCTCGCGCATCCTCTCGACGACAGTAGCGCCACCCAACGAAAAATCGGCCTGGATTTCTCCAGGCCGACCTGCGCTATTGACGAACTTTGCAATTGACTACGAACGGTTGGCGAGCATCACTTGGCGTTGGTCTCACCCTTGTCGCCGGGATCATTACCGGGATTGCCAGCCGTGTTATTCGGATTGCTGCCCGGATCTGTTTCGCCCGATGTATTGGCAGAGCCACCTTTTGCGCGACGACCTGCCGAGCTGCGACCCCCCATACGCCCAATAGCGGCCATATGCGTTCGGTCTTGACTGACACGCTCACCACCCTTGCGACCGGCTGCTCGGGCCTCATCGCTGGTGAACTGGTGTGCCGTCCCCTTGACGTGGGCCGCGCGACCTCCCTTGCGGGCAATTTCGCGCTGCCTTTCACTGTTCATCGTTGCAAAACCGCGGTTCTTTCGACTCGTTTGCATGGCGACTCCTTTCTATCCGTCCGACCTTTACACGCCCACTGGTTTCCGCAGACGCGTTCTAGACATAAAATCACACTATTGAATGCCTCACGGGCATCTCTAGTCAACTCGTGCAACGCCCGTACCATCAGCAGACATTGGCGATAAAGCGGTCTACTCGGGACGAAACCTGTCAATTCGCCATAGATGCTTGTCCTGCGGATGGATATGACTTGCTAGCAACCACCATCAATCGCAGGTCCGCTAACCTATCCATCTTACGACGGTCTATGGGGTATGGATGTTTGACGGGAACGCACTAGCCGGTACGCTCGTATCTGCCAATAGCGGATTGGGACGCGCATACTACGGTTGCGAAGTTGCCTTTTACAGGACTTCGCGGGTTGGTTCGTCGTCCGACACTGACTAGAATACGCATGGTCATTACGACGCTGACCATTCGATCCAATCTTCATGCTGCCCCGTCTCATCGCTCCGGGGCTGGTTTTGCCGATCATCATACTTAACGCCTACTCACGGAGCTGCCTCCGATGCACATGTTTGATTTCGTCAACCGAGCCAACGCCGACTACATCGATCGTCTGTACCAGCAGTATCAGAAGGACCCCCGGTCCGTGGAAGAACCCTGGCTGAGCTACTTCGCTGGCTTCGACGCCGGTGCGGGTCGCAACGGCAAGACGACTCTGAGCGTCCTGCCCTCGGGCACGACGACCGAGGGCGCACAAGCCCATCGCACACTCGAACTAGGTGACATCGGAGTGCAGAACCTCGTGCACACCTATCGCGAGCTTGGTCACACCGTCGCTAAGCTCGACCCGCTTGGTCACGACCGCCCGAACCATCCACTGCTCGAGCTGTCCCAGTTTGGCATCGGTCCCGAAGACCTCGATCGCAAGGTCAACTCGGCGTCATTCAATGGTGAATTCGACGGCACCCTGCGCGACCTGATCCAGAAGCTGCGCGACACCTATTGCCGCTCGATCGGCGTTGAGTACCAGGACATCGGTGACAAGGCCCAGCGCGACTGGCTCGCGGCCCGCATGGAACCGGTCCTGAACCGCCCTGCTATTACCCCGGCGCGCCGTAAGGAGATCCTGTACCAGATCACCGCTGCGCAAGGGTTCGAAGAGTTCCTGGCGATGAAATACGTCGGTGGCAAGCGGTTCAGCGTCGAAGGCAGTGAAGCCCTCATCCCGCTGCTCAACTCGATCATCGACGAAGGTGCCAACCATCTCGGTGTCGAGGAATTCGTGACCGGCATGGCCCACCGTGGACGTTTGAACGTGTTGGCACACGTGATGAACAAGCCGTACGAGCAGATCATCAGTGAGTTTGAAGGCAATGTTCACAACGACTCGGATGAGGGTGACGGTGACGTGAAGTATCATCTTGGCTACAGCCAGGACCGCACGACCGCCGCCGGTAAGAACGTCCACCTGGCGCTGTCGTTCAACCCAAGCCACCTGGAGCTTGTTAACCCAGTTGTTGAGGGCATCGTTCGCGCCAAGCAATACATGCGCAACGACAACAGCCGCAGCAAGGTTGTCCCGATTTTGCTGCACGGTGATGCCGCGTTCTGCGGGCAGGGGATCGTCGTCGAGACGCTCGCGTTGTCTGAAATGCCGTACTGGCGCACGGGTGGCACGATCCACGTCATCGTCAACAACCAGATCGGCTTCACGACGATGCCCAAGCAGGGTCGCTTCACGCCCTACCCGACCGATGTCGCCAAAGCGATCCAGGCCCCGATCTTCCACGTGAACGGTGACGATCCGGAAACCGTCGTCTGGGCCGCGAAGCTCGCGATGGAGTTCCGCCAGCAGTTCCATGTTGATGTCATCATTGACCTCTGGTGCTACCGTCGACACGGTCACAACGAGACCGACGAGCCGTCGTACACCCAGCCGTTGATGTACAAGGAGATCGACGCGCACCCGCGCTTGCGTGAGCTGTACGGCAAACGTCTCGTGGACGACAAGGCCCTAACCGATGCCGAGATCGACGAGATGAAGGCCGCCGCCCGCGCCCGTTACGACCGCGCTTTTGCCGCAGCTAAAGAGACTCGTCCGCGTAGCGCACCGGGCAGTTTCGGCGGTGTCTGGAAAGGCATGACGCGCGCCGGTAGTGACTGGAGCGCCAAGACCAACCTGCCAGCCGACACGCTGCGTCAGATCACCGAGGGCTGCGCCAAGATCCCCGAAGGCTTCAACGTTCACCCCAAACTCAAGAAGCTGATTACCAACCGAGCTGACATGGGGCGTGGCAAGTTCCCGATCGACTGGGCCGGTGCCGAACAGATGGCGCTGGGCAGCCTGCTGCTCGAGGGCACACCGATCCGATTCGTCGGTCAGGATGCCCAGCGTGGCACGTTCAGCCATCGTCACGCGTGCCTGCACGACTACGAGAACGGCAGCAAGCACTATCCGCTCGCCAACCTCAGTCCCAAGCAGGCACCGTTCATCATCGTCAACACGATGCTCAGCGAACTGGCCGTGCTTGGGTTCGAATACGGTTTCAGCAGTGCCGACCCGCGCAACCTGGTCATCTGGGAAGCCCAGTTTGGTGACTTCGTGAACGGCACGATGCCGATCATCGACCAATTCCTTGTCGCCGCCGAGAGCAAGTGGGGCAAAATGTGTGGGCTCGTCATGCTTCTACCGCACGGGTATGAAGGTCAAGGCCCGGAACACAGCAACGCCTATGTCGAACGTTGGCTGTCGCTGTGCGCCGACAACAACATCCAGGTTGTCTATCCGTCACTTCCTTCGCAGTACTATCACGTGCTGCGACGCCAGATGAAGCGCAGCTTCCGCAAGCCGCTGATCATGTTCATGCCCAAGAGCATTCTGCGCTCCGAACAGTTCAGCTCAAAGCTTGAAGAATTGACCGATGGTCAGTTCCAACTCGTCCTCGATGACCCGTCAACGCCCGACGTGACGAAAGTGAAGCGCCTGCTGCTCTGCAGCGGCAAGGTCTACTTCACGCTCGCCGCGGCCCGCGTTAAGGCGAACATCACCGACACGGCGATCGTGCGCGTCGAACAGCTATACCCGTACCCGCGCAAGGAAATCGCCGCTGCGCTCGCCAAGTACAGCACGGCCGTCGAGGTAGGCTGGGTCCAGGAAGAACCGAAAAACCGTGGCGCCTGGAGCTACATGGAATCGCGCTTGCGCGAGTTGCTGCCCGAATGGGCGACGCTCACGTACTTCGGTCGCGAAGAGGCCGCTAGTCCGGCGACGGGCTCGATGAAGATGCACAAGATCGAAGAGGAAGAACTCGTCGATCACGCATTGGACCTCACGGCGCGAAACGCCCCGGCCGCCAAGGAAGCTGCCGCCCAGGCGCCGGCGACGGCAAGCAGCCCACGACCGGTGAGCGACTAAGATCGCGGCGATCTCTGCGAATCGACTCGTCATCCTGCGCAGTTCCGAATCTTGGAACGGTGCAGGATGACGATTCTCGTTATGAGACGCCGCAGGATTGGCTGTACAGACATGCGGAGTGGATTCCAAGGGTTTACTTTTCACCCTTCATCCCTCATCCTTCAACCTTACTAAAGACCAAGGATCACCGATCATGCCGACCAACGTCGTAGTTCCATCGATGGGCGAGAGCGTCACCGAGGCCGTCCTGCTTCGCTGGGTGAAGAAGGATGGCGATTCGGTCGCTGCCGACGAGCCGATCGCCGAACTGGAGACCGACAAGGCCAACGCCGACCTGAACGCCCCGGCCGCCGGTGTGTTGCGCACAGCCAAAAGCGAAGGGGACACCGTTCACGTCGGTGAGACGATCGCCCGCATCGATGATGGTGCAGGCAAGCCCGCGGCTGGAAAGGCCCCCGAAACGAAAGCCGCAGAGCCCGCAAAACCCCAACCGGCGGTCGCGGCCGGGTCGCCCAAGGGCGCGGGATATGGCGACCAGACGGCGACCGCACCCGCAGGCGTTGAGACCAAGCCCGAAGACCTCTCTCCGGCCGTCCGCAAGGCCGTTGCGGAGAAGGGGATCGACGTGTCGAAGGTGACCGGCACCGGTCCGAGCGGGCGCATCACCAAGGAAGACATCGCTGGTTATACGCCCGGTGGCAACGGCGCGGACGAACCGGCACCACCACCCCAATCTAAATCACCTGCGTCGGCGTCGGTGCCGAGCAAGCCGGCGACGATCGGCTTCGACTCCGACGGCACCAAACGCGTGCCGATGAGCAAGATCCGTAAGAAGATCGCCGAGAATCTCGTCAAGGCCCAGCAGACGGCTGCGATCCTCACGACGTTCAACGAAGTCGACCTCACCGAGATCATGGCGATCCGCAGTCGATACAAAGAACGCTTTCAGGAGATCCATGGCATCGGCCTGGGCCTGATGAGCTTCTTCGTCCGCGCGACAGTGCTGGCGCTGAAGGAGTTCCCCCGCGTCAACGCCTTCCTCGACGGTGATGACATCATTTACCACGACTTTGTCCACATGGGCATCGCCGTCAGCACCGACCGTGGCCTGGCCGTGCCGGTTATGCGTAACGCCGAAACACTTTCGTTCGCCAAGATCGAATCCGAGATCAAGCGACTCGCCGGCGCAACCCGTGACGGTAAACTCGCGTTGAGCGAACTGGGTGGTGGGACGTTCACGATCACCAATGGTGGCGTCTTCGGCTCGATGATGAGCACGCCGATCATTAACACCCCACAGAGTGGCATCCTCGGCATGCATACGATCCAGAAGCGTGCCATGGTCGTCGGCGACAAGATCGAGGCCCGCCAGATGATGTATCTGGCACTCAGCTACGATCACCGCATGGTGGATGGCAAGGAGTCAGTCAGCTTCCTGGTCCGCATTAAGCAATACCTGGAAGACCCGGCTCGTTTGATGCTTGAGATCTAGGCGCTCTTTCAGTTCAAATCTGGCGCGCCTCAAAAGAACGCAGCCCTGAAGGGGGTGGTACCGACCCTCAGGATCACACGCTTAACTTAGCGTGAAGCGCTTCGAATCTTGATGCACCCTGGGCCGGTCTGCGTCCTACCTTACGCCTGCATCGTCCCGCGCGACGCCGTGGAAGGCGTGAAAATCCTTGACGCCCTGCTTGCCCATGTAACGGCCCAGGACTCGCGGGTCGGTCTTCGTGAGGTCGACGAGGATCAGCCCGTCGACCACATCCGCAAAGTCGCGGTCGACGTTGAAGCCCAAGAGCTTGCCTCCCATCTTCAGATACTGCTTGAGCAGGATCGGCACACCGCGCTCACTGTTTTCGAGGTCGGCGATGACGTCCGAGACATGGTCGATGTCACGCATCTGCTCATCGTCATCCGTCCAGGCACCCAGCGCCTCGTCACGAAACGGGGTGCGCGGTTTGACGAGCTTGGCCATGCCGGGCAGGTACTCGTGCATGCGCAGGAACGACACCATAATCTGCCGGCTGGTCCCACCGTACTCGTTGCTGATGCTGACCGGGCCGAACAACGTCTTGTATCGCGGGTGCTTTACGCAGTAGGCGCCGATGCCGCGCCACAGCAACAGCAGTGGTGAAAAGTTGCGCTGGTATTCGATGCGAATGAAGCTGCGGCCCATCTCCAGCGCCGGGCCCATCTCATCGAGCAACTGTTGACCGTACTCGAACAGCGTGTGGGTGTAGAGGCCGCGCGTGCCGATGCGCTTGACGACGTCGTCCGTCCGACCGAGTCGATACGCACCGACGACCTCCCGCTTGGCTTTGTTCCAGACGAACAGATGCTGGTAGTGCGCGTCGAACTCGTCGATGTCGAGCCGCTTGCCCGTTCCCTCACCGACGCCTCGAAACGTCAACTCGCGCAATCGACCGATCTCGCGCAGAATGCGGGGGATCTGTGGAGCATGGGCGATGAAGACCTGCAGGTTGTCTTGCTGGGTCAGCAGCACGTCGGCCGGCAGGTCGGCTATCTCGCGGCAGAGCTGCTCGACGGGTGTCGCGTCGGCAACAGGTTCCATCGAGCGCGATTGGATCGGCTTGGCCACCGGTCTCGCGGCGACGTCCGGCCGTTCCCCCACCCGACTGCGCAGCATCGTCGTCCGCAAGCGAAGGTAGGCCATCATTTCCGTGTCGCTGGCGATCGATCGCAACGTGGGGAACGGGATCGACCTACCAACGCGCACCTCGACCTTGTGACCGCGCTTCTTAAACACCTCGCGCGGTAGCAGGACCGTCCGCAACATGGGGTGGAGGAGCCCGGCGGCATGGAAGAGTTTCGAGTTGCGCCCGTCAAAGTAAACTGGCACGGCCGCTGCGCCGGTCTTGCGGATAATGCGCGCGACGGTGTCGCTCCAGGGCGACTCGACGATGCGACGTTTGTGGACGTCCAAATGCGCAACCTCACCGGCGGGGAAGATCGCGAGCAGGCCTCCGGCGCGCAGGTGGTCGAGTGTCTCCTTAAGGCCGTGCCGGTTCGCCCGGGAAGCGCCCTGTCCACCGAACGGGTCGACGAACGTAAACAACTCGTTCAGCTCGGGAATGCACCCGAGCATGTAGTTGGCCATGATCTTCACGTCAGGCCGAACGCGCTTGAGCAGGTGACCGAGGATGATGCCGTCTACCCCACCGTACGGGTGGTTCGCGACCACAACGACCGGCCCCGCCTTGGGAATCCGCCCGAGGTCGGCGTCCGTGATAACGGGCGTCACACCGAGATAGTCCAGTGATTTACTGAGAAATTCCCCCACGTCCATCGCGTGCGATGCGTGCTGGTAGACGGCATTAAGCCGATCAAAACCAAGCAGTCGCTCGGCCGGTTTGCGCACCAGCGACGCGAGCCGCCCGAAGCGCGAGTCGAGTCCGTTCAACTTCAGAGAAAAAACGTTGCCGCTGCCACCGTGCGTTCCATCCATGCAGTAGCCTCCCGATATCGCCCGTTTCCCCCGGGAGTGGAGTAAGTAAGGCACGTGCGCACGGATCATGTTTCCGTGACGTAAAAGATGCGTGAGCCGCCAACTTGCAGTTTTAATTGCGACTCTGTCGCATGGCGTTTTATATGTATTTTTCTGTTGACCGTCCCCCATTAGCGCATTAGATTTCATCTGCTGTAATCATTTCGATTTCATTGGTCGAAGTCGTACACGTCTTGAAGTGAAGTTTGTGGCAGGACATTTAGGTAGACCGTTCGCGATGGAAGCGATGCGCGTGAAGGGATTGACAGCATACGTTGTGTGCTGAAAGTCTGTGTTCATCATGCGTGTGCTTGCCCCGGCGAAGATCAATCTGAACCTGCGCGTCGGTGGTGTGAGGCCCGATGGGTTTCATCCACTGCTGACCTGGATGTGCACAGTCGCGCTCTTTGACATTTTGGATATTCGGCGTGCGGGTGGTGAAGGGACGACGTCCCTCACGATCGCAGACGGCGACGACGATGACGTCATGGCCGCCAGCGAGATCTCCGCGGAAGAGCTTTTGGATGGATCCGGCGCAGTGACGACGGGGATAACGGTCGGCGCGGCAACGGGTCCATCGGTTGGTCGGGACGGTGGCATCGGTGATGGGAAGAGCATCGCTGCCATCGTGCCGGCCGATTCGACCAACCTCGTGGTCCGCGCTGCGTCATCGTGGGTGAAGACGCGGCAAACAACGACCACGAGGCAGACCGGGTCGACAGCAGACCGTGGCATCTCGATCGTGTTGGGAAAACGTATTCCCGTCGGTGCTGGCTTAGGAGGCGGCAGCAGTGACGCCGCTCGCACGCTTTTGACTTTGAACCGGCTCGACGACGCCGGCCTGTCGCTGGATCAGCTTGCTGAACTGGGCGCTACGCTCGGTAGTGATGTCCCGTTCTTCTTCCACGGTCCCAGCAGCATCTGCCGTGGTCGTGGTGAGATCGTGACGCCCGTCGCAGGACCTGACAGGGCAAAATGGTGCATCCTTTACCTGCCGGGCATCTCGCTGTCGACCGCACACATCTTCCAGCGGTTCGACGAGCTGAAGTTGGGCAGTAACGTGACGGTCGAGACAGATTGGTCGTCGTGGGCGACGTTGCCTGCAGAAGACCTGATGTCTCGGCTGGTGAACGATCTGGAAGCACCAGCCTTTGACGTCTGCCCAGCCTTGGGTGAACTGCGTGCGACGCTCTCGCGGGTAACCGGAGGGGTCGTCCGCATGAGTGGTAGTGGCAGTAGTCTGTTCTCTCTTGCCGACGACCACGCCACCGCGATGGGCTCGGTCGTGAAGGCTCGGGAAAGCTATCAGGGTCGGATCGAGGTCGTTCGACTCTGTCCGGCACTGGATTGATCGGCTTTTCGTGGCATGGGTTTTCAACCCATGATTTCAACGAAAAGCCAAGACACGGATTTCAATCCGTGCATGTCTGACGTTGACTTTGTATCGCATCGTTGCAGTTCGTTCATTTCTTGTTCGAAGGGGACTTTACAACGCAGGGAGTCACATCATGGAACTCACCGAAATCCGCATTAATCTTTCCGGAAATGCCGGCGGGCGCTTGAAGGCGTTCTGCTCGCTCACGTTTGACGACACCTTCGTCGTCCGTGACGTAAAACTCATCGATGGGCACGATGGCGTCTTCCTGGCCATGCCGTCGCGCAAATTATCGGACCATTGCGGTCGTTGCGGGGAGAAGAACCACCTCCGCGCCCGATTCTGCAATGGGTGTGGTCGCCGGCTCGACGAGCGCCGTAGTAGCGTCGCCAACGGCAACGGGTTTGCCAATTCCCGCCAAAAACTGCACACCGACATCGCCCACCCCATCAACGCCACCGCCCGGGAGCGTATTGAGCGGCAAGTAGTCGCCGAGTATATGAAAGAGTTAGAACGAGCCCAACAGCCTGGGTATGTTGCCCCCAATCTTGACGGGGAGTATGACGACGACTACATTCATGAGCCGATGCATCGCAGTGTGACCACCCCCATGGGTGCAGCACTGCGACGCCTTCAGGACGAGCCCGCGGTCGCCTACCGGCAACCAAAGCCGCCCCGAATGGATCACCTGAACGGTCCCGGACCGGTGTAAAACGCCGATCCCGATGCCCAGCAAGCGTTTCTCCGCTTGCGGTTTCGCCGACCAGACGGTGTTTGGTTTGCGAAGCCACAAGCGGCTGTTGCTGCTAGGCCTGATGACGACAATGACGACCATAGCCTCCCAATCCGTCCTCTTCACCCTTGCGGTGGTCGTACGATAGCCGGCACAGAGGCTATCTAGCCCGTGCTGGCCCACTCCGCCTAAACTCATCCACTTTCGATGGGTTGTTTCGCTTCTATATCCGTTTTGAAGCGTTCCTTACGATAATTTGATTGAAGGTCGGTCTACTGACAGGTACCTTAGCCGACCCGCTTTTTCAGGGATACGACCACCATGACGCTCATTGACACGAACCCCAAGTCCGCTACCTCCATCGAATCCAAACCTAAGTACAAGGGCAAAACCGGTGCCCGCATCTTGCACGAGATGCTTGTCGGCCCGCACAAGGTCGAATACATGTTCGGCTATCCTGGCGGCGCGATCCTGCCAGTGTTCGACGAGCTTTACAAGACCCCGGCCAAGTTCATCTTGAACCGCCATGAGCAGGCAAGTGGCCACTGCGCCGATGGTTACGCACGCGCGACCGGAAAGCCGGGCGTCTGCATTGTGACCAGTGGCCCGGGCGCGACGAACACCGTCACCCCACTGGCGACCGCCCAGATCGACTCGATCCCGATGATTGTCTTCAGCGGTCAGGTGCCGACGAAGGTGATCGGCAACGACGCGTTCCAAGAAGCCGACGTGACGGGCATCACCCGCCCGTGCACGAAGTGGAACTACCTGATCAAGGACATTCGCGAGTTGCCACGGGTCGTGAACGAGGCCTTTCTGGTTGCCACGAGCGGTCGGCCCGGTTCGGTGCTGATTGACCTGCCGAAGGACATCAGTGCCGGCACGATGCCCGAAGAGGTCAACGACACACCGCGCGAGCACATCGTCAACAAGCGCAAGCAGGCGATCACCCACGCCAACCACGCCCAGCAGGCCGAGGCGGCCGCCGAGGCGATCAACCGGGCCGAGAAGCCCGTCCTGTATGTCGGTGGTGGCGCGATTATCAGCAATGCGAGCCCGGTCCTGCGCAGGCTGGCCGACAAGGGCAACATCCCCTGCACGACCACGCTGCTCGGCATGGGCGCATTCGACGAGATGGACCCCAAGGCCCTGCACATGCTCGGCATGCACGGCAGCGCCTACGCGAACTACGCCGTCCAGGAATGCGACGTCCTGATCGCCGTCGGTGCCCGCTTTGACGACCGCGTGACCGGCAACCTCGCCAGCTTCGCCCCGCACGCGAAGATCATCCACATCGACATCGACCCCTCGTCGATGGGCAAGACCGTCGACGTGGACATCGCGGTGTCCGGTGACGCCAAGACGAGTCTTGAGTTGATGTTGCCACACATCGAGCACCGCGACCGGCACGGCTGGTTCAGCCAGATCAACGCGTGGAAGAAGCGCTACCCGTTCCACTACCTCGATGACAGCAAGAACAGCAAACCGCAGTACGTCATCGAGGAGATCAACCGCCAGACGAAGAGTGACGCGATCATCACGACCGGTGTCGGCCAGCACCAGATGTGGGCCGCGCAGTTCTACCGCTGGCGCAACCCACGCCAGATGATTACCAGTGGTGGCCTGGGCACAATGGGCTATGGCCTCCCCGCCGCCATGGGCGCCCAACTGGGCGCGCCGGGCAAGACCGTCATCGACATCGACGGTGACGGCAGCTACCTCATGACCTGCTACGAACTAGCGACAATCGCCGAGTACAACATTCCCGTGAAGGTCGTCATCCTCAACAACGATTTCCAGGGCATGATCAAGCAGTGGCAGGACCTGTTCTACGAGAAGCGATACAGCAACAGCATCATGAAAAACCCGAACTTCGCCGCGATGGCCGAGGCCTTCGGCGTCAAGGGCATCCGCTGCGACGACAAGAAAAAGGTCCCGCAGGTCGTCGACGAAATGCTCAGCCATCCCGGCCCGTGCGTGGTCGACTTCTTCGTCGAGCCCAACGAGCACGTCTACCCCATGGTGCCCAGTGGCAAGGGCCTTCACGAAATGGAACTCGGGACGCTGGCATAACGGCGGCTCTGTAATAGTTTCTTCCTGCAAGTATGCTGAGCGTGTCGACCCTTTCGACACGCTCAGCTTTTTTCAATCGCGCGTAACCGGCGGGTCATCGTATTCACGAGAACGCCAGATAAGCTGTGCTTCGTTGTGATCCGACTCTACTCGCGCTTTCTCTGGTTGCTCCTGCTCGTAGGCCACGTGCTTGCAGCGATCGTGTCGATGGTTGCCTTGCCGCGTGGATTTCGCATCGATCAACCCCAGTTCTGGACGAATCTGGCGTTGCCGGGCATTGTTGCCGTCACCCTCGTGTTGGCCATCGGACTGGCATGGCGGCAACGTTTTTCTCTCGCGCGTTCAGCGTTGGCAGCGATGTTGGTCACCTACATCACGCTGGCTATTTCGATGCGAATTCTCTATCCGCACAGCTATCGATTGCCCACGATCGCTGCGGGAGTGATGGCGTTTGTGATGGCACTGGCAACCGCCCAGACTTTATCACAGCCGGCACCGCGCCGTTGGTGGTCGCTTGGCATTGCAGCGATTGTCGGTGTATCCCTCGGAGGAGTCTTCCCTCAACTGCTGCGGTCGGCGGATGCTTCGACCGCTCCTTCGAGCGCATCTTTGTCGCCCATCACCTACGTTGCGCCCATAGAGTCACCATCTCGCGCGGCAATTCGACTTCGCCCAGATGTCAACATCCATCCCGGCGACGGTTCTGCCAATGTGCTCGCCGGTCGCGCGATCATCACGGTGCACCCGCTGCTCACGTTCATCAGCCGCTCGCCCGACCGATTTTGGACATGCTTCGCCGCACGCGCCGCGCGTGAAGGACCGCCGCGACGATTACTGGGTTTCCAACGGGCTGCAGATGATGATGTTGAACTCAACTTTGCCGATGATGCAACAAGCCGATTGCAAGGAACCATCGGCGATAACGGAACGCTGAAGCTGCATGCCGAGAGCTTACTGCCTGTTGACGTCTTTTCGCATTTGAACACGTTCACGGAAGTGCACATCGCGGGACACGAGCGATTGTCCATCTCGTTCTCTCCCTGCCCGGCGGAGGTGATCGCGCTCACGCCTCAGGATGGCGCGCCTGCACGGTTTGCCTACGTAGATGCCGATCGACAATTTCACGTCGTCGAAGCGTCGCAGTCCGAGAAAGGTCCGTTTCGATCGTTGGCGACAGGACGGCTGGCGAAGGGCGCGGCGCTCACGATCACGTTGTTTGACTCCGGGAACCCATTGGCCACGATCACCTTGCACGACTGGGCCTCGCAGGCAAGC
>Ga0163144_10003410_pt1 | contig 36201 bp, 25 predicted proteins | sample OliLak19BULKMAT1_FD_123175 | JGI IMG/M metagenome (GOLD analysis project Ga0163144, IMG submission 123175) | Freshwater microbial mat bacterial communities from Lake Vanda, McMurdo Dry Valleys, Antarctica - Oligotrophic Lake LV.19.BULKMAT1 | ecosystem: Environmental > Aquatic > Freshwater >...
GAGCTCGGCTCACGACGTGAGGGCGAAAAGTCCAGCGCCACGGCTGATCAGCCAGAGCAGCTCAAGCCGCTCGACCGATCCGTCGCAGCGGAAGCATCACTGGTACCGGAAGTGGTCGAACGCCCACGCCAAGGCGGCCAGGGAATTGCCCCCGTGATCGTGCCGCAAAGCGTGCCGGAAAATGTGCCGGAAAATCTGCCTGAAGGAGCCGGACCGCGATCCAAGCCTGGGCGGGACGGGGCAGCTGATGAGGCGCGTCGACAAGCTGCCGATGCCCAAACGCAGCGCGATGAGCAGACCCAGCGCGATGAGCAGGCGCGGCAGCAGCAGATGCAGCGCAAGGAAGACGAGCGCAAGCAGGACGCGAATGCCCGGGCTCAGCGCGATGAGCAGGCGCAGCGCGACGAACAGACCCAGCGCGATGAGCAGGCGCGCCAGCAGCAGATCCAGCGCAAGGAAGACGAGCGCAAGCAGGACGCAAACGCCCGGGCTCAGCGCGATGAGCAGGCGCAGCGCGACGAACAGACGCAACGCGATGAGCAGGCGCGCCAGCAGCAGATTCAGCGTAAGGAAGACGAGCGCAAGCAGGACGCAAACGCCCGGGCTCAGCGCGATGAGCAGGCGCAGCGCGACGAACAGGCCCAACGCGATGCGCAGGTGCGTCAGCAGCAGATTCAGCGCAAGGAAGACGAGCGCAAGCAGGACGCAAACGCCCGGGCTCAGCGCGATGAGCAGGCGCAGCGCGACGAACAGACGCAACGCGATGCGCAGGCGCGCCAAGACCAACAGCAACAGCAGCAACAGCAAGAACAACAACAACAGCAGCAACAGCAACAGCAACAGCAACAGCAACAGCAACAGCCGAACGACAGTGAGCCAGATAAACCTGGCAAGCCGGATTCGGGCAAAGAGAAAGATAAAGACAAGGAAAACGATGGAAAGAAAGATAGCGATTCGGGCGGTCAGTGAGCGGCTAAGGTTTCCACGTAGCTCGCGGCAAAACTGCCAGGATCGCGCCAAGTGGGACAGCGGTGTCTTTGGGGTGGGACCAATCCACCGACACAAGTCAGGCCGGAAAAATCAATGGACCGAAGGTTGTACCTTGAGAGGAATGACGCGCTGCGCTCAGCTTGTGACGCGTACAGGAACCGCGTGTACAAATCGCGGGGTAGGACAGCCGATGCGGCGAGCATGATCTCGCCCGCAGCGCCTCGGTGATAGCAGCCGAGAGGGATTACGTGAAGCACAATTTTCTCTCTCGCCACCGTGCCCGAGTCGCCGTCCGTGAACGCGGATCGGTCTGATGATGCTGCTAAGCCCAGGCTGAACAATCGAGCTCAATGTGCCAGAAGTTCGATGGTCAACCCAGTCAATGCGTTCGAGCATCGCGGCGCGAGTATTGCGCTCGAATTTGCCGATGGCTCATGGTCGTGGCCGAGCCGTGCCAGAGCGAGCGAGCAAGCAAGCAGGCAGGCAGCTAAAAAATCTGCCTGTTGCAAGGCTGCCGGATGAGAGGATCTGGTCTGCTGGTGCTGTTCCTTTTAACTGAATGATCACTCACCGCATGATTGTTTCCTCCTGCGCCTTTTGATAGTGTGAGCGCTCACTCAGTTTAACGAGTTCAGCATGGAACTCGTTGAACTCCCCGCTTTGTTGACCAAGTTGAGCCATAGATGAAACTCCCACCACTGGGTCCGCAGGGATCGAAAATTGTCGCCACTCGAGTGATCGCTGCCGGCCTGATGATCTTTATCGCGCTTTGGGCGTTTCCAACGCTGCTCGCCGCCCAAGCCGGCAAATCCGCGCCCAAGCCTGCGCTGACGGTCGAGCTGACTCAAGCCAGGCCCAGCGAGGTGCCGATCAAACTTGTGGCCAATGGCAGCATTGCGGCTTGGCAAGAGGCCAGCGTTGGCGCGGAGGCCAGCGGGCTGCGCGTTTTGGAAGTGAAGGCGGACATTGGCGACCTGGTCGAGCGTGGGCAAGTGCTGCTAACCTTTGCCGCCGAAAGCGTTGAGGCGGACGTGGCGCTGGTGCGTGCGGGAGTGGCCGAGGCGCGTGCCAACAGTGCGGAAGCCAAAGCCAATGCCGATCGCGCGCGCAGCGTGCAAGGCAAAAGCGCGCTCAGCGCGCAGCAAATCAATCAATACCTGACCATTGAACTCACGGCGCAGGCGCGCGTGGCATCGGCCAAAGCACAACTGGACGCGCAATTGCTGCGTCTGAAGCACACAACTTTGGTGGCGCCCGACAGCGGCATCGTGTCCATGCGCACAGCCAACGTGGGGGCGGTGGTTGGTGCAGGCACCGAGATGTTCCGCATGATTCGCCAAGGCCGCCTGGAGTGGCGCGCGGAAGTCACCTCGGTGGAGCTGGGGCGTATTGCGCCGGGCACCGAGGTACTTGTCATTGCTCCCAGCGGCGCACAGATGCCAGGCAAGGTACGCACAGTGGCGCCCACGGTGGATCCCGCCAGCCGCGCCGGACTGGTTTATGTTGACCTGCTTATCCCGGCCGCGTCAGACGGCACGGCCAATCCTGGAACCACTCCGGCAACTGGGCCGGCCAGGGCGCTGGCGAGCGCCAGCTTCAAACCGGGCATGTTTGCCAAAGGTGAGTTTGAATTGGGCCATTCCAAGGCAATGGTCGTGGCGCAGAGCGCGGTCGTGTTGCGTGACGGTTTTAGCTATGTCTACCGCGTCGCTGCGGACCAGCGGGTGAGCCAGCTCAAGGTGGAAACCGGACGAATACTGGGCGATCAGATTGAGATTCGCAGCGGCATCAGCGCCGAAGACCAGCTGGTGCTCAGCGGCGGCAGCTTTCTGAGCGATGGCGATCTGGTGCGCGTGGTGAACGCGCGCAAACCCAGCACGTCAATTGCGCCGGCCAGCGGCAACTAGCAGAGCGATCGGGGCGCCCACAGAGATGAATCTTTCCGCTTGGTCGATCAAAAACCCGATTCCGGCCGTGATGCTGTTTGTCATGCTGAGTTTTGCCGGCATGGTCTCGTTCTTCAGCATGAAGGTGCAGCAATTTCCGGATTTGGAGCTGCCTACGATCACGGTGAGCGCTTCCTTGCCGGGTGCCGCACCCGCGCAGTTGGAAACCGAGGTGGCGCGCAAGCTGGAGAATGCGATCGCGCCGCTGCAAAGCCTGAAGAACATCTACACCAAGGTGCAGGACGGTGGGGTGGTGGTGACCGCCGAGTTCCGCCTGGAGAAATCTACCCAGGAAGCCATGGATGATGTGCGCAGTGCGGTGCAGGGCGTGCGCAGTGATTTGCCCAGCGATCTGCGTGATCCGGTGGTGAGCAAGATCAACCTTTCGGGCTCGCCGATTCTGGCGCTGACCATTCGCTCCAGCAAGATGGATGCCGAAGCCCTGAGCTGGTTTGTTGACAACACGGTAGCCAGGCGCCTGCTGGGCGTTAAGGGCGTCGGTTCGGTGGTCCGCGTTGGCGGCGTAAACCGGCAAGTGGAAGTGGCTTTGGATCCGCTCAAACTGCAGGCGCTCAATGCCAGCGCGGCCGACATTTCACGCCAGTTGCGCCAGGTGCAAACCGAGAGCGCGGGCGGCCGCGCCGATCTGGGGCAGAGCGAGCAGCCGATGCGCACGCTCGCGACGGTGAAGTCGGCAGAGGAGCTCGGGCGCCTGCAGCTCACCTTGAGCAACGGCCAACGCCTGCGCCTGGACCAAGTGGCCACCATCACGGACACCGTGGCGGAGCCGCGCGCGCTGGCCCTGTTGAACGGGGTTTCGGTGGTGGGATTTGAGATCACCCGCAGCAAAGGCGCCAGCGAAGTGGAAGTGGGCGCGGCCGTGCACAAGGCGCTCAGTGAGCTGAAAGTGGAGCACCCGGATATCGAGCTTACCCAGGCATTTGACTTCGTGACGCCGGTGGCCGAGGAGTTTGAAGCTTCCATCACGATGCTGCTGGAAGGCGCGCTGCTGGCGGTGCTGGTGGTGTGGTTGTTTTTACGCGACTGGCGTTCGACGTTTGTCTCCGCGGTGGCCTTGCCGCTGTCGGTGATCCCGGCCTTTATCGGCATGCACTACCTCGGCTTCAGCGTCAACACAGTGACCTTGCTGGCGCTGTCCCTGGTGATCGGCGTGTTGGTCGACGATGCCATTGTTGAAGTGGAAAACATCGAACGCCACCTGCACATGGGCAAATCACCGATGCAAGCGGCGATGGAAGCTGCCGAGGAGATCGGGCTGGCCGTGGTCGCCACCACCTTCACTCTGATTGCGGTGTTTCTGCCTACCGCGTTCATGTCGGGGATTCCAGGTAAGTTCTTCAAGCAGTTTGGCTGGACTGCGGCACTGGCCGTATTTGCCTCGCTCGTGGTGGCGCGCCTGCTCACCCCGATGATGGCGGCATACCTCATGAAGCCCAGCGGGCGCCCGCAAAAAGACCCGTTCTGGATGCCGGCATATCTGCGCCTGAGCCGTTGGGCGCTGCAGCATCGCTGGCTCACCATGGGCGCCGCCAGCGCGCTTTTCGTAGGCTCGCTGCTGCTAATTCCACTCTTGCCAACCGGCTTCATGCCGCCCGACGACAATTCGCAAACGCAGGTATATCTTGAGCTGCCACCCGGTTCCACCCTGGCGCAAACCCGCGCCGTGGCAGAGACGGCGCGTCTGGAACTAAGCAAGCTTGCGCATATCGTCAGCGTTTACACCACGATTGGCGCTGGCGCCGCAGGCACTGACCCATTTGCGCCGCCGGGCACCACCGAAGTGCGCAAGGCCACTCTTACCGTGCTGCTGGGCAAGCGCGGCGAGCGCCCGGTTAAGCAGTCAATCGAGAGCGACATTCGCGCGGCAATCTCGGATATCCCGGGCGTGCGCAGCAAAGTGGGATTGGGTGGATCGGGTGAGAAGTACTTACTGGTGCTCACCGGCGAAGAGCCGCAGGCGCTGGCGATCGCGGCGGCCGCCGTGGAGAAAGACTTACGCACCATACCCGGCCTTGGCACGATCGCATCCAGCGCCAGCTTGATCCGCTCCGAGATCACCGTGCGCCCCGACTTTGCGCGCGCGGCAGACCTTGGCGTGACCAGCACGGCGATCGCAGAAACGCTGCGCATTGCCACGGTGGGCGACTACGACCAGGCCTTGCCAAAACTCAATCTTAGCCAGCGCCAGATACCCATCGTGGTCAAGCTGGAAGACTCCGCGCGTCAGGATCTGGCGTTGCTCGGTCGCCTGAGCGTGCCCGGCGTGAAGGGGCCGGTGATGCTGGATCAGGTGGCTACGCTGGAGCTGGCCGGCGGCCCGGCGGTGATTGATCGCTTGAACCGCGCCCGCAACATCACCTTTGAGGTGGAGCTTTCCGGCACGCCGCTGGGCGAAGTGACCGCAGCGGTGCAGAAGCTGCCCAGCGTCATGAACCTGCCAGCGGGCGTGAAACAGCGCGAACTTGGCGACGCCGAGGTCATGGGCGAGCTGTTCGCCAGCTTTGGCCTCGCGATGCTTACCGGAGTGCTGTGCATCTACGTGGTGCTGGTGCTGCTGTTCAAGGACTTCCTGCATCCGTTCACGATCCTGGCCGCATTGCCGCTGTCGTTGGGCGGCGCCTTTCTCGGCCTGCTGATCACCGGCAAGAGCTTCTCCATGCCGTCGCTCATCGGCCTGATCATGCTGATGGGAATCGCCACCAAGAACTCCATCCTGCTGGTGGAGTACGCAATTGTGGCGCTGCGCGGCAATGACGGCAGTGATGGACAGCCGGCCGTTGCACCGATGGGTCGCTTTGACGCCTTGATCGATGCCTGCCACAAGCGCGCCCGGCCGGTGGTGATGACCACGCTTGCCATGGGCGCCGGCATGGTGCCGCTGGCGGTCGGTTGGGGCGCCGCTGATCCCAGCTTCCGCAGCCCGATGGCGATTGCGGTAATCGGCGGGCTGATCACCTCCACCGTTCTAAGCCTGCTGGTGATCCCCTCAGTATTCACGCTGGTGGACGACATCGAGCATGGACTCGGACGGGCGCTGCGCGCGGCGCAGCAGCGGTTGAGACGCTAGCGGTAAGGCATCCTACCCCGGCGCATGAAACGCATCGCCGCAACACCAGCTTGCGTTGCATGTGGTTATTAGCTTGCGAACCGCAGCGTTCGATTGCTCGCCATCCCGGATCGCCATCTCCCGGATCACCATCGCGGACCATGGCGTCCGCAGGCAAAATTGCGCTTGTCTAGATGTTTATGCCTTGCTATCCCGAATTGCCCGTGATCTCTATTCGATTGTCATCTCGACCGCAGGCAGAGATCTCCAACCCGCCGCGGGGATGCGATTTCTCCCTTCGGTCGCAATGACAGTTGTTGTTCTGATGGCCTCGGTTGGGCCTCGGTTGGGCCTCGGTTGGGCCTCGGTTGGGCCTCGGTTGGGCCTCGGTTGGGCCTCGGTTGGGCCAACGGTCATTCTGCGCGAAGCCGCCAGGCGCAGTCGCAGAAGCCACTTTGCTTGCGAATTCGACCAGTCTGAGCAGGTTTCACGCCAGCCCTAACGCCCAGCCGCAATCGCACCCGCTGCCGGTGTTCCGGCTTGCGTTGCACCTGAGCTGTCCACCTAAATGTTCCACCTAAATGTTCCACCTAAATGTTCCACCTAAATGTTCTGGCGACAAGAATTGGCGACCGCGATCACGTCCAGCGCGTCTGCCATGCAAGCCCCGCGTTTGCGCAACACAGAGCTGGACTAGAATCTCAAGGATGTTGGCTAAGCTACTGATTCAACTGGCACCGTGGGCCTTGGCGTTGGTTTGCGTCGGAATGGTGCTTGGGCTGGCGTTTCAGCGCGTGCGCAGCGTGCTACTGGCGCTGCTGTTGGGCAGCGCGGTGCTGGCATTGACTGAGGCGCAAGCAGGCTATCTGCACCTGGTGCCCGTGCTGTGCATCCTGGTGGTGCTGGCGCGCGAGCCCAGGCTTTGGTCAGTACGCATGCTGATCTACTTATCCCTGATTGCGCTTTGCTGGCAGCTCAGCGCACACCTGGAGGCCGGGATGAGCACGTTTGTCGGCCAACATTTCAGCGATTTCGCGTTTGGCTCTGGCGGCATATTGATGCTGCTGGCGGCGGGCCTGTGCTTATTGCGCTGGATTTTCCGCGGCGGCTGCATGGATCTGGGTCACGCCGTGCTGCTGTTGCTGGCTGCGCCTGCGTTTGCGGCATCCCCGCTGAGCGCGGAAACGCGCATGGGCATCCTTGCGCTGGCGGTCTGCAGCTTGGTGCCGGCACTGCTTTGGGCGGCGTACCAGATGGCGTTTATTGACCCGTTGACCGGGCTGCAGAATCGGCGCGCTCTGGACGAACGCTTGGCGCGCGGCGGCTGGCATTTGGGCGTTGCGATGGTGGACGTGGATTTTTTCAAAAAAGTCAACGACCGGCACGGCCACGACGTTGGTGACATCGTGCTCAAGGCGGTTGCCCGCGAGCTGGGTCGCACGCGCGGCGCAATTGCGTACCGCTTTGGCGGAGAGGAGTTTTGTCTGGTGTTTAGTCCCAACAAACTGCCTCAGGCCAGCGCCATCGTCGAGCACGTGCGCGAGCGCATCGAAGCGATGCGAGTGCGCACCGGTTCCGGGCCGCCCGTGGGTAAGGTGCATGCGGTTCGACGCGGCAGCCGCGCTGATGAATTGCGAGTCACGGTAAGCATTGGCCTAGCCAGTCGCACGCCAGAGGCGCGCACCGTAGAAGCCGTGGTCAAGGCGGCCGATACCGCGCTGTACCGCGCCAAGCAACGCGGCCGCAATTGCGTGGTAGCGGCTTGACGCTCTGGGCGAAGGGGATGCTGGAAGGCTCGCCTAGCGACCCGGCGTTTTGATCCAGCCTTCGTCGATCCGGTTCGGAGGCGATAAGTCGCGCCCCCACATGCAAACGGCACGCGGTCAAGCTGTCGACCACGCATGCTGCCGGGTTCCCCCGACGCCCTGATGGCCTGATGGCCTGATGGCCTGATGGCCTGATGGCCTGCTGCCCTGCTGCCCTGCTGCGCTGCTGCCCTGCTGCCCTGCTGCCCTGCTGCCCTGATGGCCTGACGCCCTGATGGCCTGCTGCCCTGATGCCCTGATGGCCTGATGGCCTGCTGCCCTGATGCCAGCCAAAACATGCATAGCGGCTATGCTTCAACGTCCTGCGCTTCTGAGGACCGTGCTTTGCGCATCAGGCTCCTATTGGTTTTGCTTGCACTGCTAAGTACCGGCATCGCGTTCGCCGAGAACGCAGCGCGCTTGCTGCTTGCGGGCGGTCATTTGCCGCTGTGCAGCAGCTTCTCCCCGCGCCAGTGTCGGGACCGCACTCCGGCCGGGCTGTCGCAAACGCTCTATCAGTTGGATTTGGCAGGCGCAAAACGGGCTGCCGCATTGGATTGGCACGCGCAGGCGCTGCATGCCAAATTACTTGCGCGCAGCCTGGGCGACGCAAGCAAACCCGCGCTGAAGTTCGAGGATAGCGAGCTCTTGGTGACGCGGCTCAAGCGCCACGCGGCCAGCTTTACCGCGCCAGACGGCAGCAAGCAGCAGTTGCGCTTGTCACAGCTGTGGGAGGCGATGACGGACGACGAACAAGCCCGGCTTTTGGATGTGCTTGAGGTGGCACAGGTTGATGCGCAAGGTGCCCGTCTGCGCGAGGTTGTGGCGCTGGAACAAAGCCGCAACCGCGCCGCGGTCAATGTGTATCGCGAGTTTGTCGCGCTTGCGCGCAAAGCCGGCGGCCGCGAGCGCCCGCGGGTGCTGATCGTCACGGCCTCCAGCCGCGACCCGTTTGCGGCCATCGACTATTACCTCGCCGCCTTTGAACAGGCCGGTGCGCAAGCCACATGGTTGCCGCTGGACGCCGCCGTGCGCGGTGCGCGCGAGCAGGGCGAGTGCGCGCGTTTGGCGCAATGGCACGCCAGCGTACTGGGCAATGCCGATCGAGCGCGCATCTATCCAGATTGGTTCCAGGTGCAGCTGGCGTTTTGCGCCTCGCAGGAGGGTGCGCTTGCTGCCATCCAGCAGGCTGACGGGATCTTTCTCAACGGGGGCGATCAGCAGCTGACCAAGGCAGCGTGGATCAGCCGTGGGCAGCCCAGCACGGAACTGAAACTGCTGCTCAAGCGGGTTCAAGCGGGTGCGCTTGCGCTGGGTGGAACCAGCGCCGGCAGCGCAGTACAAAGCGCACGCGGGGCGCTTGGCGCGATGATCAGCGGCGGTGAGTCGGACCGCGCGCTTAGCCAGGGCGCGCATGCTTCGGCGCCGGCCCCATTTGGGTGCAGCCGCGCCAAACGCTGCCCGAACGGTCTTGACCCGGAGCAGCTGACTTACGATGCGGACGGCGGCTTGGGCAGCTTTGCGCTTGGTATTGTCGACACCCACTTTGCCGAACGCGGGCGCTGGTGGCGTCTGGCGCGGCTGCAAGCTGAGCGCCCGAAAGCGCTCGCGGTGGGCGTCGATGAGAGCACGGCACTGGTTGCTGAGGCGAACGCGGGAATTTGGAAGCTCCGCGTCGTCGGCGCCGGGCACGCGTGGTGGATCCATGCTGCGCAGCTCGATCCGGCCGGCCAGCTGGTGGCCTTCCAGCTGCTCAGCCAGGGAGCGGGGCAAATCTTGTCGATTGCCGAGGACGCAGACCAGCCATGGCCCAAGACGGACGGCGACGGCTGCAAAGTAAGCGGCGCACGCGTTGCCCTGGATCCGTTTGAGGCTGAGTTTGGCGCGTGGCTGGCGGGCATCAAGGAAGGCGCCGCAGCCTCATTTCAGCTGCACGGCAAGGCGCTACCCAGCGGCACGGCGTGTCAGGATCGTGGGTCAGCCGCAGGGCGTCCTGCGCGCTATCGGATCGAGCTGCGCTACTAGCCCTGCTGCTCGGCGCAGCCGTATTGATCGCAGGCGCACGCTATCTCGCAGTGCGCTCGTTCCTCAGACTCGGTCAACGGGATTGCGCGCAGCGGCGAATCACGGCTCCTGCTGCGTCGTTTTTTCAGCGCCAGAAACGCCAGCGGGCCAGCTCAAAGTCAGCTCACGGCGGCGGTCACGACGATCTCAATGCGGCAATTCGGATCCGCCATGCGCGCCTGCACCGTGGCGCGCGGCGGTGCGTGTCCGGGCGCAACCCAAGCCTCCCAAACCTTGTTCATCGCCGCAAAGTCACTGAAGTCGCGGATAAAGATCTGGGCCCGCAGAATGCGCGCTTTGTCGCTGCCCGCGCGTTTCAGCAGAGCATCGATCTCGCTCAGAACCTGTTGCGTTTGGTCGGCCATGTCGCCCTCCGTGCGTTCCGGTACTTGACCGGCCAGATAGGCCACACCCTGGTGAATCGCCAGCTCGGAAAGCCGGGCACCAACATCGAAGCGTTCGATCGTCATACGTCATCCTTTTTAGTCGGGTAGTGGACTAGTTTGGTTTGCGCATGGTGAGGCGGCAAGCTTGCAAACGCTTAGCCCGCATTCGTCCGCCGATGCTGCGAACTTCAGTGCTTCGAATGTCAGCATCCGGGTAAACGGTTTTTAGTTAGGTGTGGCGCCGCAAGAGCACGCACTTGAGCGTCATTTGGCGCGCCGTTTCAGGGCTGGTTCGCTGCGGGAAACTCACTCAGGGCGTTGCGCTGGCCTGACATGAATCGCGCCGTTGGGGCTTGGCAAGCATGCCTTGTCCCAGCGCCGATGGCTCCCTGCCGCCAAGGCCGCGCCGGGGAAATCCAAAGCTCTGCTCAGTTCTCAAAGCCGTTGACAAACAAGACATTACTCGGGCCTAGCGTGGCGACCGCAATGCCGCTTCTGTTGTTGGCTAGGGAATAGCGGAAGGCGATGTTGCTTCCGTCTAAGCCGGACGAGCCGAATTCAAGAAAGGTGACGGTGCTGCCGAAGAGCGAATCACCCTGTCGGATAACGGGAAAGATTATGCCGCTGATGGAGGCGAAGATGCCGACCGTTCCCGCGCCGCCGCTGTAGCCGGCTTGGAAGGCGGTGGTGTTGCCGCTGATCACAGGGTCGAGGAGGAAGCTGAACGTGCCGCCGCCGGGGGCTGGCGTGATACCGGATATGGCGATGGCGGTCAAGATTCCGCCGTTCGCGCTGAAAATGCCTCGATTTCCTGCGCCGCCGCTGTAACCGCCGATGAACGCGACGGTGCTTCCGCTAATGGAGGGCAGACCGAAACCGGTGAACGTTCCGCCGCCGGGGACTTGCGCGGATGCGCCGTTTCCGCCGGTGGCAATGGCAGTCAAGCCTCCGCCGGCTCCGGTGAAAACGCCTAGCGTTCCTTCGGTACCGGAGGAGTAGGTGGCGTAGAACGCGACCGTGTTGCCGCTGATCGTGGGCGTGTCGATAAATTGGAACGTTCCGCCACCGGGGGCTTGTGCGGGTGCGCCGAGACCGTTCTTGACGATGGTGGTCAAGGTTCCGCCGGTTGCGCTGAAGACGCCCCGATCTCCCGCGCCGCCGCTGTAGCTGCCGTTGAACGCAATGGCGTTACCACTTATCGCGGGAGTGCTGAAAGCGGTGAACGTTCCGCCGCCGGGGACTTGCGCAAGTGCGCCGGTGCCATTGCGGACGATGGTTGTGAGCGCTCCGCCGCTTCCGGTGAAGATGCCGTTTCCCGCGCTGCCGACGTAGAGGCCCAGGAACGCGGTGCTGCTGCCGCTGATGATCACGGGGGTGCCGAAGGCGGTGAATGTTCCGCCGCCGGGCGCTTGCCCAACACCACCGTTGGCGATAGCGGTAAGCGTTCCGCCGTTCGCGGTGAAGACGCCGAGATTCCCGGCGCTATAGCCGGCGACAAACGAGGTGGTGTTGCCCCTGATGCCGGCATGCAAGAAACCGTTGAACGCACCGCCGCCGGGAGCGGCGGTGTTGGTATCGGCGATGCTGGTGAATGTGTACTGAGCGTGTGCGGCACTTGCGTACAGGGCGATTGCGGCGACAAGCGCGAGCCTGTGCGCGGCTGCATGAAAACCCGGAATTTGTCCCAATTTTGCGGTCGCCGTGAATAATCGAATCATTGCTAGTAAACGCTTCTCTTTGGTGATGCGCTTTGATCAGGGATAGGAATTCGAAAGCTCGCTTTTTCAGTGTACGCGGCGGCTGCGCTGCCCGATATGAACATCGGCGTACACGGCGCGCTTTCAGCTGAAGCTATGGCACTTCCTCAGGACGCATTCCGATCACATCAAGATCTTAAGTCTGTACTGCAATGAGCTACGTTGGGTGCAACGCGCGACGCCGATTTCTACAGTCACAGCGCGCTTGGCCGCTGCGTTCGACTGGGCGACCCGTGGCGCCGGAAATTAGGCCATCGTCGCCTGACGCCAACCCCGCACAGCGCCGTGATGCCGCAGATCATGTTGTTAACTTTGAGTAACAGTTAACTGGATCTAAACCCAGCCCATGACCATCAGGCCATGGGCTGGAACTAAAGCTGGCGCAAGCTATCTGTGAGGCTGCAACGACGTGATGTCGAGCGCGGTCCCTCCCCCGGGACCATCCTCCGTAAGCAGCACCCTTCCCCCAGGGCTCTGCTTCGACCCCCGGACCCTGGTCGCCCCCCTCGCGATCGGGGTCCTTTTTTTTCAGCCCGAAATTCTTCGAGAGCGCCGCTCATTTCGACCGCCGGGAGCAATCTCGTGCCAGATCGTCTGAGATCTCTGCCTGCGATCGAGACGCGAAGTGTTCGTCTACTTGGTCCGTTGACCTGGTGCGTCGACTTGGCACGCAAAAAATGAATTCGGCGCCTGCCCGAGCAGCTTTTTGTAACGTTTTGTTGTGTGACACAGGAAATTGCGCCATTGAGGTGACTAGGCAGGCTTCCTTGTGGCTACGATCATCGCCGCTAGCACACTAGTGTTGCAGCAAGATGACAAATCAGATGTTTTTTGCGAATCGATTTTTGGGGAGTAGGCGTAATGAAGATGATTGCTGCGGGTTTGATGCTTCTGGCGAGTGGTTACGGGTTTGCCGATACTTTGGCACCGGTGGAAGCCACCGCCAAGCGAATCACGGTGACCCTTCCCGAGATGGGCAACTATCCGATGTATGCGCAGCACCGACGCTTGCGCGGCACCGTGGTGGTGCGGGCGGAGATTGATCGCGACGGAAAAGCGCAGAAAGTTTCGGTCCTGCGCTCCAGTGGTTCGCCAACCTTGGACCGCGCCGCTGTGCTTACCGTCAAGCGCAGTCAGTTCAAGCTTCACGTTGACGATGCGAGTCTGGCGCAAGTCGATGTTCCCATGACCTTCTCAGCGCCCAGCTACGCACCGGGCTATTAAGGGCTTGCGCACACCCCGCCGTGCGCGGGGGTTCGTCGCCGACAAGCAGCGGCTTATCTTGGATCTGGCACAAATTCGGGGAAGGCCTGCGGCGCCTGATAGCGGTAGGGATAGCTTTCGGGAATGATTCCCAAGGCGAGCAACCGCTCATATCGGTCGTAGCGCAGTTCGACCAGTTCGTCAGGCTGATACGAGCGGCGTTCAAACGCCACTTGCTTGGCAGGATCATATTGACGCTGCCCGTGGCCCGTGCCAAGGACGTCTGACTCAGCCGAGGGGCTTGCAGCTCCGGGGCGCGCGGTGAGCGAGTCCGATTCCTTTGAGCGTGACGATTGCGCGTTTCCAGCCTGCGAATTATGGGAATAGCGATGTGGCTCCGGATTCCATTGGCTGAAGGTCGGCTGCTCTCGAAACACCGCCACCCCGATCACACCCACGTTGTTGGGGCGTCCAGTGCGTGCCGCGTAGCTGTCCGGAAGCGCAGTAAAGTAAAACTTCGCGGTCTCCTGCAGGCTCTTACGCCAGCCCGTCACGCGCAGCGTCTCGTAGGGTTGCAACACATAGCCGCCCTGCTGGGTCGAGGCAGTTTCGCCGCTCACCGCATTCACCCCATCCACGCTCAGCACGGCGAGCAGGCGCTCGCCACTTCGATTGCTGAGCACCACGGTGAACTCCCTTCCGGGCTGCCCCGGCACATACTCAGACCCAGCGTGCGGGTAGCTCGGAAGCGTGCGGGCGCTGGCGTCATCGCTCAAGCTCAGATCAAGCCAATTGCCGGCATATACGCCGGGTGCGATGAACAAACATGCGAGGTAGTGCATTTTCACGGCGAGTTCCTCAATCACTGGGTCTATTTCGAAACGCAAAGTCGGCCGAAGTGGGGTTAACCGTTGCCCGATGAGCTCGGACGCCAGCGATCTTGGTGCGCGTAGCGCATCGCGTTGCGCCCGCCGAACCATGATCGGCATGCACTTGCCAGACGCCAAGAAGGCCTAATATGCGCGCACCGTTGAATGGGAGATTGGGATCATGAAGCGCGGATACCTATGGATCGCCTTATGTTTGTTGTGCACCGCCGCCGTCGCCGAGCGCGAACTCAAGCAGCCTGCGGCAAAGCAGGGTCTGGACGTGACCAGCTTCACCGGTGAGAAAGTCGAACGCATTCGCTTCAGTCGCCTGCAGGGCTGGGAGTCCATTGATGAACAGAGCTTGGTGCTGTGGACCAACAATCGGGAAGCGTGGCTGCTGACGTTGACTGGACGCTGCATCGATCTCGATTTCGAGTTTCAGATCGCGGTTTCAAGCTTTGGCCAGACCATCGACGCGGGATTTGATTCGATTTTGGTCAACAAGCAGCGCTGCCGCATCAGGACCATTCACAAGGTGGACCTGAGCGCCTTCCGCAAAGCGAAAGCACCCTACGACGCAAGCGCGCTGCAACCCAGCGAGGCCGTCGACCTGCGGCAGGCCGACTTGGTTGAGCGCGAAAAGGACCAAAAGTCAGCCGACTGACTTGGCGTGCAACGCGCTCCGCTTGGCCGCAACGGATCTTGTGGATTCTGCGCCTCACGGCTGCGCGCACAATGACGGCTGGTGGCTGCGCCATAGTGACCAACCGGATCATTTCGACAGCCACGAAAAACGTCTTTCGGACGCTTTGAGATTTCTTTGTTCGGTCGAGACGACAAGCTGGTCGAGATTAAACGCACGCGCGATCTTGGCGACCCGTTGCATGCTCAGCGGTGGCTCAGCGCCAGGACCAGCTAGCTAGCGTCAAATTCGCTCGGCTTCGCCGAGATCCGCTCAGAATCGGCTCTTTGCCTCCTTCCCCGATGTTTGAGGAGGATTGGGGAGGGGAAAGGCAGGCGTGAAATCTAAGCTCATGGCTCGTGCGACAAGTTTCATGCTCCGCAGTGGGTGCGTGCCCTGAAAGTTGGCCCCTGAAAGTTGGCCCCTGAAAGTTGGCCCCTGAAAGTTGGCCCCTGAAAGTTGGCCTCTGAAAGTTGGCCTCTGAAAGTTGGCCTCTGAAAGTTGGCCTCTGAAAGTTAGCCCATGAAAGTTGGACCCTGAAAGTTGGCTCAAACTAGGCGGCTCAGATTGCTGCGCGGCAATCACGAATTGACGGAAGTTTTCAGCCAGCGCAATCAGGACGTCATAGACTGCGCGTCCCCAAACCTGCGCGCGCTGGGCGCGCCGTTGTCGGAGCCCGATGCAATCTTTGCTAGAACAACTGGAGTCTGAGCTCAGCGAGCGTTTTGTGCGCGCCTCCGGCCCGGGCGGGCAGAACGTCAATAAGGTGTCGACCGCGGTCGAACTGCGTTTTGATATCCCAGCCTCGGCGATTCTTCCGGAAGACACCAAGGCCGCCTTGCTGGCCCGCTCGGACCGGCGCATCAGCAAAGACGGTGTCTTGATCATCCAAGCCTCGCGCTTTCGGAGTCAAGAGAGTAATCGGGACGATGCGCGCGCCAGGCTGCAGCGCCTGCTTGAAGCAGCGGCTTTCAAACCCAAGCCGCGAATCGCCACCAAGCCTTCCCGCGGCACCAAGGAACGCCGTCTGCAGGCCAAGAAACAGCGCGGTGACATCAAGCGCGTGCGTCAACAACGGGACGACGAATGAAGCCTTTGTTCAAGCTCAAACTTCCGACACTGCCAGCGCGCGCGCCGCGTATGGACAGTTCCTTGCTGCGTTGGGCCGGCAAAGCCTGTGCTGCCAGCACGTTTTGGAGCATTGATGGCGAGCTGCCGGATATTCCGAAGCTGGTCATGGTGGCGGCACCGCACAGCTCGAATTGGGACGGCGTGTTCGGCATCCTCGGGGCTGCCGGATTTGGTTTGAAAGCCAATTGGTTAGGCAAGGATTCCTTGTTCAAAGGCGTCGGAGGATCTTTGCTGCGCAAGCTTGGTGGCATTCCCGTTGATCGCAGTGATCCCAGCGGTGCGGTTGGACAGGTGGCGCGCGAATTTGCCCAACGGGACCAGCTCTGGCTGGTGCTGGCGCCCGAGGGCACCCGCAAGAAGGTAAAGAAATGGCGGTCCGGGTTCTGGCACATCGCCACCGCTGCCCAGGTACCGATCTTGCCGGTGCATTTTCACTACCCAGACAAACGCATTGGCATTGGACAGCCGTTCATGCCAAGCCCAAGCCTAGATGCAGATCTTGAACGCCTCTATCGCTACTACGCGCCCTGGCGCGGCAAAGGCGGCAAGAACGCGCTACCCGCCGGACTTGATCCGCAGGACTTCACGACCGACACAAGCTGAAAGGCTCTTCCTAGCTAGCCTCAGCGTGAAACGCGTTTAGCTTCGCCGAGACTGAGTGTTGTGGATTAAAGCGACTGCGCGTGACGGCGCCGCGCAGAAAGACGGTTGGCGGCTGTGTCTCATTTCGAGCGCGTATGTCATTTCGAGGGCCTATGTCATTTCGAGCGCAGGGAGAAATATCATCCCTCGGCCGCCTGAGATCTCTCCCTGCGGTCGCGATGACCAGCAAGTCGCGACGACAGGCAAGTCGCGACGACAGGCAAGTCGCGATGGCGGGCAAGTCGCGATGGCGGGCCGTAGCTCACGGTGTCTAAGGCTGCCTACAGTGGGCTCCTCACGTTCTCTTGATTCTCGGCGTCCTACCGTCGCAAAATTTCATGACGCCAATGGCAACCCTGACCAAGGTGCGTTGTCATCGGAATTCTAACCCGCTCTGCTTGGAGTCTCCGCGCGCCAAGCCGAATGACTTTCAAGCTCCCGTGAGGTGTTTCATGTCTCGTCCCATGATGTTTCGAGCCGGTTTACTCGCGCTCGCATCGCTGTTGTTTGCCCATGCCCATGCAGGACCCTATTCGGAGGACTGGACACGCAGTGTCGGCGTGCAGCCACTGTATTTTCCCGCGCTGGATTTGAACCGTCTGGCTGCCGAGGACGCTGTGAGCGAACAAACCAAAGGGCGTCCGTTTCGCTTTGCGGTCGGACATGATGTTTCCGTAACCCCCAGCAATGCGGGCTTCTGGACCGACGATGGCCGCACCGCTCGCTGGTCCTTGCCGATCCATGCCGAAGATGCCGCACACATCAACTTAGGCTTCACCGAATTCAGTCTGCCCAGTGGCGAACTGCGCATCGTCTCCCAAGATGGCAGCACCGTTGCCGGCCCCTATCGACAGCGCGATCTTCCAGCGCACGGCCAGCTCTGGACCCCGGTGCTGATGGGCGAAAAATCTCTCCTGGTGCTGGAAGTTCCCTCTCGGATGCGCACTCAGGTGCGCCTTCAGCTGAATCGTGTCGGCCATGGCTATCGTGGTTTCGGGGTGGAATCGGTCGCTTGCCGCTCCGGCGCATGCAACACCGACGTTGCCTGTTTGGGGCCAAGCGATCCCTGGAATTTGCCGCGACGATCGGTAGGAGCGATCACGGTGGGAGGGACCGACAACTTCAGGTGCTTTGCTCAACAACACCAGCAACGATCGCCGCATGCTGTTCTCGACCGCCACGCACTGCGGGATTGCAAGCGATAGCCAGGCTGCTTCCGCCTTGGTGTATTGGAAGTACGAGTTTGCGACTTGTCGACAACCGGGTTCTGCTCCGAGTGGCGCCGCGGCAGGTCCGAAACCGAACACCAACTCGGCCGGTTTGCGCGTGCTAGCGCGCACCAACAATCCCTTCAGCGGCGCCACCCCGGCCAATACCCGCTCGGATTTCACCCTGATCGAACTGGTGACGCCGCCGGCTGGCAACAGCTTTGATCTCTATTGGGCGGGCTGGGATCGCCGTGAACCAAGCACCGCATGCACCTCGCCACCGGCCAACGACCCGAATCAGACTCAGGGACGCTGCGCCTCGATTCACCATCCGGGAGTGGACGAGAAGCGCATCACCTTTGTCGAGATCAACATGGTGCGTGACAATATCGCCGGTGCGCAAAACGTGCACTGGCGGTCTGAATGGGATCCGACCCCTGCGCGTTTGCCTGGCTTTACCGCTGATGGGGCGCCACCAAGCGTCACTGAACCGGGGTCTTCCGGATCGCCGTTATTTAACGCGCAGCGCCGCCTCGTCGGCGTGCTCTCCGGCGGCCCATCGGCCTGCGGCTCCACCGGGACGAGCTTGCGCGATCAATACGGCGGTTTGTTCCACGCCTGGGAAGGGCTTGGCACGGCGACCACCAGAATGCGCCCGCATCTGGATCCGGTGGGCAATAATCCCGAGTTCATGGATGGGATTGGCGCCGGTGGCACCTATAGCGTGAACGCGCCGGCCCAGAATTCGAAGGCATGCGCAGGACAAAACGGCAGAGCGAGCATCCGTATTACCAGTGCCGATGGCGCCAGCGCACCCGTTGCGCTCAGTTCGCCCTCGGCACCGGCCGCTTTTGGCGCCGCAAGCTTCAATCCGAATCCGGCGGCACCCTCTGCTGTCGGTACTGAAGTGCAAATCACGGTTCCGATTACGCCGGGCAGCGTTGGCGTTGCTAATCTTCCCGTACGTGGCCAGTCCAGCGATGGCGTCGTCAACGTCCAGGTCAGCTTCCAACTCTTCAATGCGGTGCCGGGGGGCTTGACGCTCAGCGCGCCAGCTCTGGGGGCGATCCATGTGCCGCTGAACCAAGCCTTTATCTGGAGCGCGGCGAGCAACGTGGATGACTACCTGATCGAGTTCTCGCGCAGCGCCGACTTTGCCTCGATTGCTTTTGCTGATCGGGTCGCAATCGCCAGCTACAGCAGCACGCGCCTGCGCAAAAATGCGCAATACTTCTGGCGCGTCCGCGGCAGCAATCCCTGCGGTGGTGGAACCCTAGCCAGTGGGAGCTTTACCACGGTTGCTGACGGCACGGTTTTTAGCGATGGTTTTTTCGACTGAATTGCACTGAGTATCCCTATGCCCTGCTGCTTCGGCGGGACCGGTTTTGCGATCATGCGGGCGCAATGCTCCCGTTTCGCTCATTGCCTACGACTTTGCCCACGACTTTTGAGAATCACACGATGCGCCTTTGTTGCTTAGCAGTTTCCGTGTTCGCCTTCATGGCTTCGCATTCGTACGCGCAGGGAACGCTTGATCTGCGCCTGAATTTGGGCGGTCAGCAGGTTGATCTGGCAACGCAAACGCGCGCTCGGATCGGCGCGCCCAAAGCCGACGTGCAGCGCGGGCTCTGGCTGGTGCAATACCAGGCGCCGATCAAGCAGCTGTGGTTGGATCGTTTGCTTGAAAGCGGGCTTGCGCCGCTGCAATACATTCATCCCAACACGTATGTGGTGTGGGGCGCTGCCGATCGCGCCGAGAGCTTTTCGGGGCAGAGCGAGGTGCACGCAGTAGCTGCCTTTGCGCCCGATTACAAAACCGCGCTTGCGCCAGAAGGCGGCAACGGTCCCTATCGCCTGATGCTGGTGCGCGCGGCGGGCGTTGATGCCGCGCAGCTGGCGCAGCGCGGTGCCGAGGAGCTTGGGCGCGCGACGCTGGATCAGCATTTTGAACAGGTGCTGGTGACGGTGAGCGCGCAGAGGGTTGCCGATCTGGCCGCTTTGGCCGGGGTGTTCGCGATTGAAACCCTGCCGCAGGACGGCGGCACCCGTAACGAGCTGAGCAACCAGCTTTACGCCAACAATGTTGCCACGACCGGCAGTCCGCCAGCGCCGCTGCCGGGCTACTTGAGCTGGCTTGCCGGGCGCCGCATGAGCGGCAGCGGCGTGCTGATCGCCAATGTGGACAGCGGAGTGGATGAAACGCATCCCGATCTGGTTGCCCGCATGCGCGCGTGCACGGGCACCACGTGTGGCGGGGCCGCGAGCAGTCACGGCACCCATACTGCGGGAATCATGGCGGGCGATGGCGCTAGCGGCGCCACCAACGCGCAGGGCTTTCGGCGCGGACTCGGCGTTGCGCCTGGGGCCAATTTGATCGAACAGCGCTACAGCCCTTTTTTCCAGCAGGCCGGCGGCATGCTGCTGCTGATGCGAGAGTCGGCGCTGAACGGCGCTCTGGTTTCCGGTAACAGCTGGGGTCCGGCGGGTTCCCCGCGCGGCTATGACCAAGACACCCGCCAGGTGGATGTCGGTACGCGCGATACCCAAGCCGATGTCGCCGGTGATCAGCCGCTGACCTTTGTGGTCTCGATGATGAACGGCAATGGCGGCACCAGCACTCAGGGCACCCCCGATGAGGCCAAGAACATCATCACCGTGGGTTCCACGCGTGCCAACAGCGGCGCAACGTTGCTGGAATGGCGCGAGATCTCGTCCAACAGTGGACATGGGCCTGCGCTGGATGGACGCACGATTCCGCACCTAGTGGCCCCTGGCTGTTCTGTGGAATCCACGGTACCGGGCGGTTACAGCCTGCTCTGCGGCACCTCAATGGCTTCCCCGCACGTCACCGGCGGCGTTGCGCTGTTTGCACAAGGCTATCGCAACCGTTTTGGCGGGTGGCCGAGTCCGGCCATGAGCAAGGCTTCGATGGTGGTGCACACCGAGAACATGGTGGGGCGACGCGATGCAAGCGGCGGCACGATGGGAAATCGGCCGGACAGCAAGCAGGGCTTTGGCCGTGCGCGACTGGATCGGGTGCTTGACACCCTGGCATCCTCCATGTTGGTCGATCAGAGCCACGTGTTTGAAAACTCAGGCGAGAATTGGAGCGTGCGCTATCGCAGGCGTGATGCCTCCCAGCCGATCCAGATCCTGCTCACGTTTACCGATGCGCCGGGTGCCGGACTGGGCGGCATTACCCCCGCCTGGGTCAATAATCTGGATTTGCAGGTCCGTTTTGGCGCGCAAATGTATCGTGGCAACGTGTTCGGCAGCGACGCCCTGAGCGCCACCGGAGGTGCCGCCGATGGGCGCAACAATATCGAGCTGGTGGCGCTGCCGCCGGGCACTTCCGGGGACATCGAAATCAGCGTGCTGGCGAGCGCGATCAATGGCGATGCGCTGCCCAATATCGGCGACGCAACACAGCAGGATTTCGCCCTCATTTGCGTCAACTGCGAACCGGACTTGCCGGCGGGGTCGGTATTTAGGAACGGTTTCGAGAACTGACCCGTTCGGCTAAGATTCGGGCAAGATCCGGGCAAGATCCGGGCAAGATCCGGCCAAGATCCGGCGATTTTTGGGCCGGCAGTGGCGGTGGCTGCGCACCGCTCGCTAAGGTTTTCAGCGCTTCCCTGAAGCCAGAGCGGATCAGTTTGGGGCGCGACTGCGATTGTTGACCTGTATCTCGAATCGCCCTGTCTATAATGCGTCACTCCTGTGCCCTTTCGATCGAGTCCGCACTCCGTGAACAGCCCATTGCAGCAGGCCTACGCCACTTCCGCACTTGGTGCGCCCAATGCCGACTATGTCGAGCAGCTGTACGAGCGCTACCTCGCTGATCCGCAATCCGTCAGCCCGCAGTGGCGCAGCTATTTCGACGTCATTCGCGGTGGCAGTCCGGATATTGCGCACGGTCCGGTGCTTGAATACATCGGCGCCGTCGGTCGCCTCAATGGAAAACTGGCTGCGCTCGGCGGCATCAGCGAAGCGGAAGCACAGAAGCAGGCTGCGGTGCTGCGTTTAATCAACGCTTATCGCACCCGTGGGCACCTGCAGGCCAAGATTGATCCTCTGGGCATGGCAGAGCAGGTGCCGGTGCCCGATCTGGCGCTGGAGTTTCATGGCTTGGCAGTGGCCGATCTGGACACCGAATTTGAAGCCTCGATTTTGCATGGCAAAACGCGCCGCAAGCTGCGCGATATTGTCAGCATGCTGCAAGCCACCTATACCAGCAGTGTTGGTGCCGACTACATGCATCTCACCGATCATGGTCAGCGCAAGTGGTTGCAGGAACGGCTTGAAACCGCAGGCGGCAAGTTTCCGCTTACCGTTGAAGAGCGCACGCGGACTTTGCACAAGCTCACCGCGGCGGAAGGCCTGGAGCGCTATCTGCACACCAAGTACGTGGGGCAAAAGCGCTTCTCACTGGAAGGCGGTGAATCGTTGATTCCGCTCATCGACCAGCTGATTCAGCGCGCCGGCAAACAGGGCGCGCGTGAGATGGTGATCGGCATGGCGCATCGCGGGCGTTTGAATGTGCTGATCAACACGCTTGGAAAGCCACCGCGCGAGCTGTTCGACGCCTTTGAAGGCAAGCACCATGGCGACGATGCGAACTATTCGGGCGATGTGAAGTACCACCTGGGCTTCTCCTCGGACGTGATGACGCCGGGCGGTACCATGCACCTTGCGCTTGCGTTCAATCCTTCGCATCTGGAGATCGTCGATCCGGTCGTCACCGGATCGGTGAAGGCGCGCCAGATTCGTCGCGGCGACCATCAGCGCACCCAGGTGTTGCCAGTTTTGATTCACGGAGACGCCGCCTTTATTGGTCAGGGCGTGGTGCCGGAATTGCTCAACATGTCCCAAGCGCGCGGATTTATGGTCGGCGGCACGGTGCACGTGGTGGTCAACAATCAGGTCGGCTTCACCATCTCAAATCCGCGTGATGCGCGTTCCACGGTGTACTGCACGGACGTTGCGCGCATGATTGAGGCGCCCGTGTTGCACGTCAACGGCGACGATCCGGATGCCGTGATCTATTGCACCCAGCTGGCGCTGGATTTCCGCAATACCTTTAGGAAGGACGTGGTGATTGATCTGGTGTGCTATCGCCGGCACGGCCACAACGAGGCCGATGAGCCGGCCGCAACCCAGCCCTTGATGTACCAAAACATTCGCGCGCGGCGGACCACGCGCGAGCTCTATGCGCAGCATCTGCACGACACTTCCGTGCTGCCGATGGAGCAGGCACGTGCCATGGCCGATAGCTATCGCCTGGCGCTGGAAGCCGGGCGGCCGGTCGTCGCCGAGCTGATACCCCCAGACCAAGGCCCGGGCTGGGTCGCGGATTGGAGCAAGTACCGCAGCGACGAGTGGCAGCAAGCCTGTCCGACCGCGATTGCGCAAGCCGATTTGAAAAAGCTCAGCGAGCGGCTGCTGACCTTGCCGGACGGGCTCAAGCTGCATTCGCGCGTTGAGAAAGTGTACGAAGATCGCTCCAAGATGGCACGCGGCGAGCTGCGCATGGACTGGGGCTATGCCGAAACCGTGGCCTACGCCAGCTTGCTGCAGCAGGGATACCATCTGCGGCTGGTGGGTCAAGATACCGGTCGCGGCACCTTTTTCCATCGCCACGCCGTGCTGCACGACCAGAACACCGCCCGCTGCTATGTGCCGCTGCGCCAGTTTGCAGAACACGACGATCAGTGTGTGGTGATCGATTCCCTGCTCAGCGAGGAAGCCGTGATGGCTTTCGAATACGGATTTGCCACGGCCGACCCGGAAACGCTGACCATTTGGGAAGCCCAATTTGGTGATTTCGCGAACGGCGCTCAGGTGGTCATCGACCAGTTCATCAGCTCTGGCGAAGCGAAATGGGGCCGTTTGTGCGGTTTGGTGCTGTTCCTGCCGCACGGTTACGAGGGTCAGGGTCCGGAGCATTCCTCGGCGCGTTTGGAGCGCTTCTTGCAGCTGTGCGCCTTTAACAACCTCCAGGTTTGCGTGCCGACCACGCCAGCGCAGATGTTCCATATGCTGCGCCGTCAGATGCTGCGCAGCTACCGCAAGCCGCTGGTGGTGATGACGCCAAAGAGCATGCTGCGGCATCGATTGTCGACTTCAACGCTGGCAGATCTGGAACAAGGCAGTTTCCAGGTGGTGATCGCGGACTCGAAAGTTGCGCAAGCGGAGCTGGCCAGACGCGTCGTACTGTGCTCTGGCAAGGTTTATTACGATTTGCTTGAGGCAGCCGAAAAGCGCCAGATCAAGGACATTGCGCTGGTCCGCGTTGAGCAGCTGTATCCGTTTCCGCGCCCGGAAGTCAGCGCTGAGCTGAAGCGCTTTGCCAACGCCGATGCTGTCGTTTGGTGTCAGGAAGAGCCCAAAAATCAAGGCGCCTGGTTCCAGATTCGGCACCATCTTGACGCCTGCCTTGAACCACGCCACAAGCTCAAGTACGCCGGCCGTGAGCGCTCACCGGCTCCGGCCTGCGGACACTTCGATATGCATCAGCGCGAACAAGCGGCGCTCTTGGAACAGGCGCTGGGCGCATGACCAATCGGATGCATTCATGGCGCTTCGCGTGAAACTCGTTCAGCTTCGCCGAAAGGTTTCATGCTCAGGGATGGCTTGACGGCGTGAAAATTAGCGAAGAACTCATCGCGCGCTTTAAGCAGCTGCTGGAAGCAGCCCGGCAGGCCGGTGATTCCGAGCCTACCGCAATGACTTTGGCGACGGCGGACACCGATGGTCGCGTGTCCGCACGCACCGTATTGCTCAAAGACGTCGATCGCCGTGGCTTCATCTTCTATACCAACCTCGGGAGCCACAAAGGTCAGCAGCTTTCCCGGCACCCGCAGGCGGCGCTGTTGTTTCTATGGAAAACCCTGCAGCAGCAGGTGCAGGTGAAAGTTGAGGGCCGCGTGCAGCTGGTTCCGGATGCCGAAGCAGACGCCTATTTTGCGCTGCGCCCGCGCGATAGCCAGCTCGGTGCATGGGCCTCGCTGCAATCGGAGACCCTGCCGCAGCGCGAGCTGCTGCTTGAGCGCATGGCGCAATACCGTCAGCAATATGACGGCCTGCAAGTGCCGCGCCCGCCGTATTGGTCAGGCTTCGTGCTCGACCCGGACATGCTGGAATTCTGGTTTGGCCAACCGTTTCGCCTGCATCTGCGCGAGCGCTTTGAGGCGCGCGACGGCAGTTGGGTGGCGCGCGCACTTTATCCCTGAGCTGGCACTGCACGATGAATTCAAGGCTCCCTAATTCTGCTGTTTGGGTTGTTGCTGGCGCTTGTTAGCGCGCTGCTTTGGCGCGTCTTTGCCGAACCCACAGACGGTGGGCAGACTGCTGCCATGGCGATCGAGCGTGATCCCACAAGCAACGCGAACTTCAGCGCTGGCGCGGCCAAGCAGCATAGTGCGACCTTGCTGGCACCGATCGCGCGCGCCGATGTGGGTCCGATAGCCGCATTGCGCGGGCGCGATACGGCCCCGGGCGATGCGGCCATGCCGCCGCTTGATGCGCCGCTGGCAGAAAGTTTGCGCGCGCTTGAGGCGCTTGCGTGGGCTGGCGATGCCGCGGCAGCAACCAGACTCTACGAGCAAGCGAAATGCTGCGCAGAAACCGACAACATGGCCATGTTGGTGTCGGGGATTACTGCCAGTGAGCAGTGGTCCAACCAGCAGGACGCCGTAAATGGCGGCGCGCCACGTGTCCGAACGGAATACCCGAACGCCATGAAGGACCATCTGCTTAGTCTGAATGCATACTGCGGCAAGGTTCCCACGCGTTTGTTCCAGCGCTTGCCCGATTACCAGACGTTGGCACGCCGCACCGACGACCCGATTGCGATCCTTGAGTTCGTGCGCACCGACCTACGGCGGAATGCCTTGCCGATGCACGAGCAGATTGCAGTCCTCAATGAGCGTCAGAGCGAGGCCTTGAACAGCTTGAGTGCGCTAGTTGCGTGCGGCAATCTTGACGCAGTTGTGCTGCTGGCCTCGCTGCATGCAACGCCCGCATTGCATGGTGACCTTGGCAAGCAGGTCGAACAATCCTGGCCAACGACTGCGGTTTACAATCACCTTTACCTCTACGCTGGGGGCCGCGCGTATCGTGCGCAGTATGAGAACTTTGTGCGGCTCATGGCGACGCGCCTTAGTCCGAGCCAAATGTCCACGGCGCGCGAGCAGGCGCAGCATTTCTGGCAGCGCTACTGCGCAAATAAGCCATTTGCCGAAACTGCGCCGTCCGGGCTCGCACCAGGGCTAGCGGCCGACCCGGCATTCGTGCCGAGCCCTCGCTACCAAGGTGAGCGCAGCTGTCCGCAGCGACCGAAGGTGCTGCCATTCGAGCGACCAGCGGTCCCCGCAGGCGTGGCCGCGCAGCGATAGCGCTTGGTTATTGGGCGCGCTGGCACTTGACTGCTCGTGAATGCGCCGTCGAGCATCGCCAGCCCACGTCAAGCGAACCAGTCAGGCACCCCTATGCAAAGCGACGCCATCAAGAAAGGTAGTGAACGTGCACCCGCGCGGGCCATGCTCCGCGCCACCGGGCTTGACCAGCAGGCCATCGAGAAGCCGTTGATTGCGGTGATCCACAATTATTCAGACGTCTCGCCATGCAATCTCAATCACCGCATCCTTGCCGAGCAGGTGCGCCAGGGTGTGCGCGAAGCCGGTGGTACACCAATCGAGTTCAACACCATCGCCGTCACGGACGGAATTGCGATGGGCAGCAGCGGCATGCGTGCCAGTCTCACCTCGCGCGAAATCATCGCTGATTCGATCGAACTTGCAGTGCGCGGGCACTGTCTGGATGGCGCGGTCGTGCTTTCCGGCTGCGACAAGACCATTCCGGCTGCGGCCATGGCCTTGGCGCGCATGGATATCCCCGGATTGGTGCTCTACGGCGGCAGTATCCTGCCGGGAATGCACGCAGGCCGCGCGATCACGATTCAGGATGTCTTTGAAGCCGTCGGCGCGCACGCCGCAGGCAAAATCAGCGATGCCGAATTATTGGCGATCGAAGAGCAGGCCTGTCCCGGCGCCGGCGCCTGTGGCGGTCAGTTTACGGCCAACACCATGGCGCTCGCCTTGAGCTTCCTTGGCCTGTCACCGATGGGCTTGAACGATATTCCAGCGACCGATGCAAACAAGCGCGCCGCAGCGCGGCAATGTGGTGCCATCGTGCTTCAGTTGCTCGCCGCGGGCCAGTCAGCAAGGCGGTTCGTCACTGCCGAAAGCCTGCGCAATGCCGCGGTGGCGGTGACCGCGACCGCCGGCTCGACCAATGCCATCCTGCATTTGCTCGCGATCGCACGCGAGGCTGACATTGCGTTGTCGCTGGATTTGTTTGAAGAGGTCAGCCAGAACACCCCGGTGATCGCGGACCTTAAGCCAGGCGGTCGCTTCATGGCGCCGGACATGTACTTGGCCGGTGGCTCACGTCTGCTGGGACAGCGTTTGCGCGCCGCTGGTTTACTGCAGGATGGGCCGACCGTGAGCGGCAAAAGCCTGTTTGAGGAACTCGACGCAGGAACGGAAACGCCGGGTCAGAAAGTGATCCTTGATTGCGCGCAGCCGCTCAAATCACGCGGCGGCTTTGGCGTGCTGTACGGCAACCTTGCGCCGGATGGCTGCGTGGTGAAACTGGCCGGGCACGGCAAGCTGCGCTTTGATGGCGTGGCACGCGTATTTGATGGCGAAGAGGCTGCATTTGCTGCGGTAAAGGCAAACAAGATCGTCGCCGGCGATGTGGTCGTGATCCGCGGCGAAGGTCCGGTGGGCGGCCCCGGCATGCGGGAAATGCTGGCTGTTACTGCGGCTCTGGTCGGTCAGGGTTTGGGCGGCGAAATCGCCTTGGTGACAGACGGCCGCTTCTCAGGTGCAACCTACGGATTCATGGTCGGCCACGTATGTCCTGAAGCTGCGCTTGGGGGACCGCTGGCTCGCCTGCGCGAAGGAGATCTGATCAGCATTGACGTCGCCGCGCGCAGCATCAGCACGCCCGCAGATCTGGCAGCGCGTGAAGCGATAGCCGTGCCGCAGCGGGAAACCCGCGGCGCGCTGGCCAAGTACGCGGCGCAGGTAAGTTCAGCCTCGACCGGCGCCGTGACTGCCTTTCCACCCCTGCGTCGCTAGCCGTCGCACCCGTTTCCATTCGCATCACACCAACACTTCAGGGAGAACACCATGCAGGTCTATTCGATCCAGGACGCGCGTCCGGAAGTCCTCAAGGACAAGATCACGTGTATTTACGGCTACGGCAGCCAAGGCCGCGCGCACGCGCTGAACCTGCGCGATAGCGGCTATCAGGTCATCGTAGCGGCACGTCCGGGCGCCAGTGCGGAGCAGGCAACCGCCGATGGCCTGCGCGTGCTAGAGCCCGTGGCCGCGATCAAGCAGGCGGATCTGATTGCCTTGCTGACGCCCGATATGGTGCAGCCAGAGCTCTATCGCTCGGTGGTTGAGCCAAATGCCAAACAGGGCGCAACCCTGCTTTTTGCGCACGGTTTCAATGTGCACTTCGGTGAGATCAAGCCGCGCGCTGATCTGGACGTGATGCTGGTGGCGCCAAAGGGGCCCGGCGCATTGGTGCGCCGCCAGTTTGAAGAAGGGCGTGGCGTACCGGCGCTGTTTGCAATCTATCAGGACCCTTCAGGGCAGGCGCGCGAAACCGCGTTGGCCTATGCGCACGGCATTGGCGGCACCCGCGGCGGTGTCTTGGAAACCACGTTTGCAGAAGAAACCGAAACGGATTTGTTTGGCGAGCAGGCCGTGCTGTGTGGCGGTGCGACCGAACTTGTGCTGCAGGGATTTGAAACTCTGGTAGAAGCTGGCTATCAGCCAGAAGTCGCCTATTTTGAGTGCTTGCATGAGCTGAAGTTGATCGTCGATCTGCTGCACGAAGGTGGCTTAAAGAAGATGCATCAGTTCATCTCGGAAACCGCCCAGTACGGCGATCTGACCCGTGGCCCGCGAGTGGTGAATGCGCAAACGCGTGAACACATGCGCACGATATTGAAGGAGATTCAGGACGGCACCTTTGCGCGTGAGTGGGTTGCCGAACACAAGGCAGGCCGCGGCAATTACCAGGCCATGAAGCAGCGCGATCTTGACCATCAAATCGAGAAAGTGGGCGCGGATCTGCGCGCGCGCATGCCCTGGTTGGAAGCGGGCAAAGCATAAGGCCTGAGGTTCAAGTCCCGGACTGGCCCAGGGCTTGGCGTGACCGATGCACGAAAGTGCATCGGTGGCCGTCCCCGGCAGTCCCCGGCCGTCGCCTTAAGCCGCGCAACCTTTGCCGCTTGGCCGACCGCGCCGTGCGTTGGGACGTGACCGCGCGCGCGTCTTGCGCGCTCCGCTACTGGGTACAGTACTTCCTTCACGTATGGGCTTCTGCTAAAGTCGCCCGGGAATGCGCGCCTAGATGCATTCATAACAATAAGCAAAGACAACTTGTGATCATGAAACCCGCCATTGCTCTGCGTATGGTCATCTGCCTGCTCGTATTTGTTGCGAGTTTTGCGCATGCCCAAAAGTTGGCGTGGACGGTCAGTTCTGATGGCTCGGATGTCGACGCCGATCGTCTCTACCGGCTAAACGTTGAAACGGGTGAGGCAACCCTGATTGGTCGCGTGCCGGACGGCAACGGCGATATTGAAGGTCTTGCGCAGGACGCAGCCGGCGTTCTTTACGGCGTCGACGACATTGAAAAATCGCTGCTGCGTTTCAACACCAGCAATGGTTCGGCCCAGGCCGTAGGAAGTCTTCGTTTACCCACTGGATTGGCCAACAATCTGGATCTCTCGATTGCGATCGATTGCACTGGCCAGGCTTTCATGGTCAGTGCCGTGAACAACCGCGTGTATCGCGTGAATCTCAGCAGTGGCCAGCCAGAGCAGCTAACCAGCGCGGCGACCTTGCCTGGGGGCGTGACTGACCTGGTGGTGCGCGATGACGTTTTGCTCGGGCTTGGCGAGGACAGGCTGTACCGGATTGACAAGGTTTCGGGAATTGCCACTGCCATTGGATCGGGTTACGGCTCCAATATTCGCTTTACCGATGGCGGGGGCGTGGGCGTGGATCGTGATGGCGGGCTTTGGGCAGTTGCTGACCGCAATCCCGGACGTCCGAGCCAAATTTACCGCCTCAATGCCGATACCGGCGTCGCCACACTGAGCGGCTCGACCACGGTCAGTGGACTTGAGAGCCTGAGCATGGGGTCACCGCTGTGCCGTGGATCTGCACCACCTGCGCTTGCTCCAATTCCGGTTCCTGCAATGGACCGTGCGGGCATTTTGCTGCTGCTGCTGTTCGCCGTGACGCTGGGCTTAATAGCACTCCCACGCGCAGCGCGCTGAGGCCCTCGAACAGGCCCCTTTCGGCCTGCTCAAACAACCCAGCTGATTGCGACCGTGCGCCTCAGAAAGCGCGCGTGAGCCAGTCCGCCTGAGCCAGTCCGCCTGAGCCAGTCCGCCTGAGCGCGCCGATAGCGCTATCATTGAGCGCTTGAACGGAGCCCTCTATGCGCTTTTTGTACCCGCTCGTTTTTGCGCTTTGCTGCTCGATGGCGGGCGCCGCCGCCCCGACTCCCACCGCCCCGACTCCCACCATCATTATCGACATCCATCGCGTGGGTGCCGAAGCCTTGGCCAAACTCAAAGTCGAGCCCAGCGTGGTTTGGAGCGCCGAGTTTGGCAACGAACTGCTGCTTGGCGTAGAGGCGCAAAGCTACCACGATTGGCTTAGCCGCCCGCGAGTGCGCGCCGGAGCCGGTGCCATGTCGCCGCGGGAGTTGTTGATCCGTGATCACGCCTGTGTGCATCTGGCGGGGCAGTCTGCCGACATGATCGTGGGTGGTTACGAGGTGCTGCGCCAGCCGCCGTCGTCGATCCTGTACCAGATCCGGGCCGGACTTCCGGTTCTGGCACTGCCCGAAAATGGCGTGGTGTCGCGCGAGCTGGCGAACGAAGCAGAGCCCGTGACACCGGCCGGTTGGCGCGCCAACGTCAGCCAAGTGGTGGCCCAGATCGATGCCGATCGCTGGTTCGACACCATGGCGGCGCTCTCGGCATTTAATCGAAACAGCTATAGCCCGAACCTGGTGCAATCACGTGATTGGATCCTGGCGCGCTTTCGCGAAGCCGGTCTTGCAACCCAGAGTTTTCCGTTTACCTTGAGCGGCATCACCAGCTGCACACCCACACCGCCGGCAGTGCAGTTGAGCAACCCGATTGGCGTCAAGCAGGGCCGCAATTTACCGAATGAGTGGATCGTGATTGGCGCTCACTACGACTCCCGCAACGTCAATCGTTGCGATGGCACGCAGGCGCCGCAGCCCGGCGCCAATGACAACGCTTCGGGCTGCGCCGGCGTGATCGAGCTTGCCCGGGCGTTTGCGAACGTTCCGACTGAGCGTTCCGTGCTGTTCATGTGCTTTTCCGGCGAAGAGCAGGGTCTGGTCGGCAGCAGGCGCTACGTAGAATCGCTGCAGGGCAATGGCGAAATCACCAAGGTCAAGCACATGATCAACTTGGACATGATTGGCTTCGATCCGAATAACACCCGCACGGTCCGGATCGAGACGCGCCCTCCGTTCGAGAGCTGGCTGGATACCTATGCTGCAGCGGCCACCACGTACGCGCCCGAATTGAACCTCATCCGCACCAGCAACGCCGCCGCAGCCTCTGACCATTGGCATTTTCTGCAAGCTGGCGTACCGAGCATGTTTACTTGGCAAAACGGCGCCTCGATCTATCCGCATTACCACCGGGATACCGATTTGCCGCAAAACATGACGGGAGCCCGGCCGATCGCTGGCGGCATTCTAAAAATGGACGCGGCGATTCTGGCAGACTTGGCCGTGCTGGTTCCGGCCAGTGTGCCGTCGCTATTCCGGGATGGCTTCGAATAGATCGCTGCGCATAGGCGGTGCTGCTGTCGCCCGTCGACTGGGATTGATCTCATCCAATCGGTGCTTCTTTTTGAGGTGATAAGTGCGTATTTCCATCGCCCAATGGCGCAATGAAGTGGCCGCGGCCGCCACCATGGCAGCAAGAATCCAATTTCAAGCGCGCAAGACCAGCGCGGATCTGCTGCTGTTCCCCGAGCTGACGCTGACCGGATATCCGCCCGAAGACCTGCTGCTGCGCAACGGTTTCCTGCGCCAGGTTGAAGCTGCGCGGCAAAGCATTCTCGCCGAGCACTACGCGTGCGCGATTGCGTTTGGGCATCCGTTTGTCAGCGAAGACAAGGTGTTCAATGCGCTCACCGTGCGCAGCGGGAACAGCACGGACGTGTACCGCAAGCGTGAGCTGCCGAACTACGCCGTGTTTGACGAAAAGCGCTATTTCAGCAGCGCTGACGATGTTTCGGTGGTGACCGTGCGGGGCACCAAAGTGGGCTTTGTGATCTGCGAGGACGCTTGGCTGGGAGAGTCTGCGCACGCTGCACGCGCGGCAGGCGCGCAGCTGCTGGTGGTCTGCAACGCGTCTCCCTGGCACCAGGGCAAACTCGGCGAACGCCTGCACGCGATGCGCGAACGGGTTGCGCTTACCGGGCTGCCGTTGCTCTATGTGCATTGGGTCGGCGCGCAGGACGATCTGGTTTTCGACGGTCAGAGTTTCGCCATGAATGCGGATGGATCCTTGGCCGCGCTGGCGCCCGCGTTCGCGGAAGGAAACTTCGACCTTGAGTTCGACCCCGTCACCGCACGCTTCAGCACGCCCGACTGGCACGTCAGTGAGCTGCAGCCCGAGCTGGCGCTGTTGTATCAGGCACTGGTGTGCGCCACGCGCGAATACGTGCTGAAAAATGGCTTCAAACATGTCCTGCTGGGGCTTTCCGGAGGCATTGATTCGGCACTCACGCTGGCCATTGCCGTGGACGCGCTTGGGCCTGAGTACGTGCACGCCTACATGCTGCCAACCCGCTACACGAGCGAACTTAGTTTGCGTGAGGCCCAAGCGCAGGCCAGCGCGCTCGGCATCGATTTCGCCGAAATCAGCATCGGCGATGTGACGCTAGCGTTTGAACGTGCGCTGCAGCCGCACTTCGCCGGTAAGGCCGCTGATCTGACCGAAGAAAATCTGCAGGCGCGCACGCGCGGCGTCTTGCTCATGGCGCTCAGCAACAAGCACGGCTGGATGCTGCTATCGACGGGAAACAAGAGCGAAATGGCGGTCGGCTACGCGACGATCTACGGTGATATGTGCGGTGGCTATGCTCCGCTCAAGGACGTCTACAAGACTGAAGTGTTTGCCCTCGCGCGCCATCGCAACACGCTCGGCCCGGCCATTCCCGAGGCGGTGATTACCCGCCCACCGTCGGCAGAGCTGCGCGAGAACCAGACCGATCAGGACTCCTTGCCGCCCTACGATTTACTGGACGCTATCCTGATGCGCTTTATCGAACAGGAACGCTCGCGTGACGAAATCGCCGCCGAGGGCTTCGATCCGGGCACCGTTGAGCGCGTGATTCGGCTGGTGCTGTTGAACGAGTACAAGCGCCGTCAATCGGCGCCTGGGCCGCGCGTGACCAGCAAAGCCTTCGGGCGCGACCGCCGCTACCCGATCACCTCGGGATATCGCGCCTAGGCCCAGCGTGTTCTGGGTACCTAGGATGGGTCGAGGCAGAAAAAGTACGAAACCGCACACCTCGGCCGAACGCATGCCGGAACGGATCCGGTGTACGGGCGCGATTCATCGCGTCCGCCCGTCGCCGAGGGAGCCCGTAGATGCTTCGACAGGTCTGAACGGTGCGATGTAGGGGCGTGCTTTACCGCGTTCGAATCAGCTCGACAAAAGCTGGGTCGCGCTGCGCGCCTCAAACCTTGCCCAGTCTGGCCGCCAGCTCGGCCGCTTCCTGCTCGTCAAACTGATCCGACCACGCTGGCTTCTGCGCGGTTCGCGTGGCCTCGTCCGGAAAGCCCGGACTGCTGTAAAGCACGCTGCCCGCGCCGGCCAAGAGCTTGAAGTAGTACTTCCCGTCCTTACTCTGGAACTCGACCAAACGCGGCGCCTTGCCGGATTTGCGGGCTGGCCGCGCGCCTTGTGCCGCTGGGATTGCCTCAGCCGCCGTAGACGGCGCGGCAGGTGCGCTGAGCGCGCGTAGTCCCACCGCAGATTTCAGTTCGCGCATGAAGGGGGCACTCAAGGTGCGCGCCTTGCTGGCGCCATACTGCAGGCACTCTTCAACGCGCCCCGGATGCCGCATAAGCTCGTCATAGCGTTGGCGCGCTGGCGCCAGAGCGCGTTCGAGCAAATCGACCAAGGCCTGCTTCGCCTCGCCCCAGGCGATGCCATCGGCAAATGCTTGGCGCATCTGTGCGCGTTCGGCCTGGTTCGCAAACGCCGAGTACAGCGTGTACAGGTGCGACTGGTCAGGATCCTTGGCCTCTCCGGGCGCCTGAGAATTGGTCACGATGCGCATGATCTGCTTGCGCAGCGCGTTCGGAGGCTGGAACAGCGCAATGGCGTTGTCGTAGCTCTTGCTCATCTTGCGGCCATCCAGGCCGGGCAAAGTGGCCATTGCGTCGTCAAGTACAGCTTCCGGCAGCGTCAGCCAATCGCGCTGGTAGAGATGGTTGAAGCGCTGCGCGATGTCGCGCGCGATTTCAATGTGCTGGACCTGATCGCGACCCACCGGCACCAGCTGCGAGCCAAACATCAGGATGTCTGCGGCCATCAGGATGGGGTAATTGAACAATCCCATGGTAACCCCGGCGTCGGCATCCAGCTGCTGCTCAAGATTGGCATCCACGGACGCCTTGTACGCATGCGCACGATTGAGCAGCCCTTTGCCCGCCACGCAGGTGAGCAGCCAAGTCAGCTCGGTAATCTCGGGGATATCACTTTGCCGATAGAAATAGACCCGCTCCGGATCGAGTCCCAGCGCGAGCCAGGTCGCCGCGATCTCAAGCGTTGAGCGCTGTACGCGTTCGGCGTCTTGGCATTTGATCAAGGCGTGATAGTCCGCGAGAAAATAAAACGCCTGCACATCGCTGCGCCCGGCCAGCGCCAACGCCGGGCGAATCGCGCCCACATAGTTGCCCAGATGCGGCGTGCCAGTGGTGGTGATTCCAGTCAATACACGCGGCATGGACAAGCACAGGTCAGTGGCGGGGGCGCAGTGTCGCGGTTTTCCCCTCGGCACGCCAAGCGTCGGCGAAAATTCAGCCCAGGTTTTTGATGAGGACGCGCGAAGATCGCGGCGGCCCATGGGAATTTTTGGGCGCATGCCGTCTTTGGTCAGCCGTCCATGCCCTGCTTGACCGAGCAAGATGACCAAAGTCATGACTGCGTCGGAAGCGCTTGCCGCAGCCGGTGCAGGCTGCGACATTGGGCCTGCTTTCGCGGCTAGGATTCTTGATGAATGGCAATAATCTCGGCAATGTTCTCGGCCCCGCTCCTCGCATCAGCCCCTTGCCTGGGATTGCGACTTGGTTGGCGGTGGCCTATTCCGGTTACCTGAGCGTTGGTGCGCCATGGCAGGCCCTGTTCGGAGTTGGCGTGGCCGCCTTCGGTCTGGTGATGATGCTTGATCTGTGGCATCGGCTTTCCGCCCCAAGCGTGGCGATTGTTATGGCCGCCAGCGCCGCTGCCTGCGTTTGGGCGGATGGCTTTGGTCTGACCCCCGCGCTGTACGCAATCTTTAGTGCGCAGCTCTACGGTCGCATTGCTAGCCGCGCCTATTACGCGCTGATCGTGATTCTAAATCTGGTGCTGCTGGTCGCGTTGCGGCGTGGTGCGGAGTGGCTCTGGGTGGTGAGCGCTTTTGTGGCCTACGGCGGCTTTCAGCTGTTTGGCGTCATGCTCAGCAGAGTGTCCCTGCAGCTGGCGGCCAGCAATGCGGCCCTGCGCGCCAGTAACGCCGAATTGCTTGCCACGCGCGCCCTGTTTGACGAAAGCGTGCGCGCCGATGAGCGCCTGCGTCTTTCGCGCGAGCTGCACGATCTGGCAGGTCATAAATTGACCGCCCTGAAGCTCAATCTGCGCTTGCCGGAAAGACACTTGCTGCCCGCGGACAAGACCAAAGTATGCGCAGCCCTCGCCGACGAACTGCTCGGTGACATTCGATCTGTGGTGGCGCAACTGCGCCACTATGACGGCGTCGACCTGGAACAGGCCTTGGCGCAACTTCGGGAGAGCTGGCCGGAGCCCAAGCTCAGGCTGGCCGTGATGCCCGGAGCGCGCGCGCAATCTGGCGCAGGCGCAAGAAGGCCTTAACAACGTCAGCCGCCATGCGCGCGCAACCAAAGCGCAGCTGGAACTTAATGCGGACTCCAAACATTTGGAACTGATCTTGCGCGATGACGGCCATGTGCAGTGGCCGATCAAGGAGGGCAATGGTCTGCGCGGCATGCGCGAGCGGCTTGCCGAGCTTGGCGGTCGCCTGGAATTTGAGCTGCTGCAGCCACACGGGTTGTGCCTGCGGGCAAGCTTGCC
>Ga0163144_10003411_pt1 | contig 36200 bp, 35 predicted proteins | sample OliLak19BULKMAT1_FD_123175 | JGI IMG/M metagenome (GOLD analysis project Ga0163144, IMG submission 123175) | Freshwater microbial mat bacterial communities from Lake Vanda, McMurdo Dry Valleys, Antarctica - Oligotrophic Lake LV.19.BULKMAT1 | ecosystem: Environmental > Aquatic > Freshwater >...
ACGGAAGTGGACAACTGGCCGGCTGACGCCGACGGCGTCCAGGGCCCGGAACTGATGGAGCGCTTTCTTAAGCACGCCGAGCGCTTCGGCACCGAGATCGTGTTCGACCAGATCCACACCGCGAAACTCGGCGAAAAGCCGATCACGCTGCTGGGCGACCAGGCCACCTACACCTGCGATGCGCTGGTCATCGCTACCGGTGCCTCCGCGATGTATCTCGGCTTGCCGTCCGAAGAAGCGTTCATGGGCCGCGGCGTCTCGGGCTGCGCCACCTGTGACGGCTTTTTCTATAAGGATCAGGAGGTTGCGGTCATCGGCGGCGGCAATACCGCGGTCGAGGAAGCGCTCTACTTGTCCAACATCGCCAAGCACGTGACGGTCGTGCACCGACGCGACAAGTTCCGCGCCGAGGCCATCCTCGTCGATAAACTGAACGACAAGGTGGCTGGCGGCAAAGCCACGATCCTGTGGGACCACACCCTGGATGAAGTGCTCGGCGACAAATCAGGCGTCACCGGCATGCGGGTGAAGCATGCCAAGACCGGCGCCGCCGCGGAGAAACCGCTGCAGGGCGTGTTCATTGCGATCGGCCACAAACCGAACACCGCCATCTTCGAAGGCCAGTTGACCATGAAGAACGGCTACATCATCAGTAAATCAGGCAACGAAGGCATGGCCACGGCCACCAGCATCCCCGGCGTATTTGCCGCCGGCGACGTGCAGGACCACGTCTACCGCCAGGCCGTCACCAGCGCGGGAACTGGCTGCATGGCCGCACTCGACGCACAGCGCTACCTTGAGTCGCTCACCGCATGACGCGCGTGGAGACGGCCGGTGAAAAAACGCGCAGCTTCCGCGCCTCCGGAGAACACCGGGGCTGATTCCTTCGCGGCGCTCGTCAACGCGCAGGTCGGCGCCGTTGCGCCGATCACCGCGCACGGCCGGGCTGAACTGCCGAAGCCGCGTCCCCGCCCCATCCCCGCGCAACTCTTCCGCGATGAAGCGGCGGCGCTGCACGAAAGCCTTTCCGACCACGTCCCCTACGAACTCGCCATGGAAAGCGGCGAGGAACTGCGTTTTCTGCGGCCGGGCCTACCTGCCGACGTCATTCGCAAGCTGCGACGCGGCCACTGGCGCATCGACAGCCACCTCGACCTGCACGGCCACACGGTCGACGAGGCACGGGAAGCGCTCGTGGTGTTTCTGCAGGAGTGCCGGCGGTCAACCGCGCGCTGCGTGCGGATCGTGCACGGCAAGGGGCTGCGGTCCAAACGCCGCGAGCCCGTGCTGAAAGGGAAAGTCGCCGTCTGGCTGCTGCAGCGCGACGAGGTGCTGGCCTACTGCCAGGCGCGCGCAGTTGACGGCGGCGGCGGCGCACTGATCGTGCTTCTAAAATCAGGGGCGAGGAGACAGGACTGAGGACTCGGGTTTTCCCCTCAGCCCCGAGTCCTGCGTCCTTAGTCCTGGCCTCTAAACCGCCGCTTCTCCGGTCTCGCCGGTGCGAATGCGGACGACCTGCTCCACCGTGGTGACGAAAATCTTGCCGTCGCCGATCTTGCCGGTGCGCGCCGCCTTGATGATGGCCTCGATCGCCGGCTCAACCTGTTTCTCGGTGAGGACCACCTCGATTTTGACCTTAGGCAGGAAATCGACCACGTATTCGGCACCCCGGTACAACTCGGTGTGCCCCTTCTGCCGGCCAAAGCCCTTGACCTCGGTCACCGTCAGGCCGCTGACGCCGATTTCGGCCAGCGCCTCCCGCACCTCGTCGAGCTTGAACGGCTTGATGATCGTTTCGATTTTTTTCATCTATCTGTATCCCTTCGGACGGTGACCCAGAATTATAGGCGCGAGGACCGGTTCAGGCGAAGCGCGGCCGGTAGCGATTGGTGATCGGGTAGCGCCAGTCCTTGCCGAAGCCGCGGGGCGTGACGCGGATGCCCACCGGCGCCTGCCGCCGCTTGTATTCGGACAGGCGGATCAGGCGGATCACCCGTTCGACGTCGGCCTGCGCGTAGCCCAGCGCCACGATGTCGGCCGGGCGCATATCGCGCTCGACGTAAGCCTCCATGATGGCATCCAGCGTTTCGTAGGGCGGCAGGCTGTCCTGGTCGGTCTGGTCGGGCCGCAGTTCCGCCGACGGCGGCCGGTCGATGACCCGCTGGGGGATCACCGCGCCCAGGCTGTTGCGATAGTTGGACAGCCGGTAGACCAGCAGCTTGTTGATGTCCTTCAGCACGGCGAAGCCGCCCGCCATGTCGCCGTAGAGCGTGGCGTAGCCGGTGCCCATTTCGCTTTTGTTGCCGGTCGTCAGCACGATCGCGCCGGTTTTGTTGGACAGTGCCATCAGCAGCGTGCCACGGATGCGCGACTGGAGATTCTCCTCGGTAGTGTCCTCGGCCAACCCTTTGAAGGCCGGTGCCAGCGCGCCGGTGAACGCGTCATACATCGGCTTGATCGCAATCTCGTCGAGCCGCACGCCCATCGCTTCGGCCTGGCGGCGGGCGTCCTCCACGCTCATGCCTGCGGTGTACTGGGACGGCATCATCACCGCCCGCACGCGGCCGGCACCCAGCGCATCAGCCGCGATGGCGAGCGTCAGCGCGGAATCGATCCCGCCGGACAAGCCCAGCAGCGCGCCAGGAAAGCCGTTCTTGCCGATGTAATCCTGCACGCCCAGCTTCAGCGCGGCGTAGACCTCGGCTTCCTGTGACTGCGGCGGCGCAATAGCGCCGCGGCGTGGCGCGATACCGTCGAGTTCGACGATGCCCAACGCCTCCTCGAAGCGCGGGAGTTCATGCGTGACGTCGCCCTGCGCATCGACCACGAAGGAGGCGCCGTCGAACACCAACTCATCCTGCCCGCCCACCAGATTGACGTACACCACCGGCAGGCCGGTCTCGCGGGCACGCTTGCAGATGACCTCGTGACGTGACGCCTTCTGGCGGGTGTGGTACGGCGATGCGTTCAGCGCGAGCAGTACCTGCGCGCCCGCGGCCCGCGCGGCGTGCGGGGCGGTCGCCAGCACCGCGCCCGGGCCGATGTTGACGCCGAAATGCGGGCCGGCGCCGTGCGGCTGCGGCAAGGCGGCGACGGCCCCCTCCGCGCCCCAAGTGTCTTCGCAGATGTTGATGCCGAAATGCACGCCACCGATCTCAAACACGCAGGGCGCATCGCCGCTGGCGAAGTAACGCTCTTCGTCGAACACCGTGTAGTTGGGCAGCGCGTGCTTGAAATACTGCGCGGCCACCCGCCCATTCTGTAGCACGGAGGCGGCGTTATAGCGCCGCCCGGCGGCGCGTTGCGGATGACCGACCACCACCGTGACCCCGGCGCACTCGCGCGCGAGCGCCGCCACGGCTTCTTCACAATCCGCCAGGAAGTCCTCGCGCAGCAGCAGGTCTTCGGGCGGATAGCCGCAGACGGCAAGCTCCGGCGTCACGAGCAGGGTGGCGCCGAGCGTACGGGCCTCGCACACGGCGGCGCGGATTTTTTCGAGGTTGCCGGGGATGTCGCCGACGGTGGCGTTGAGTTGGGCGAGCGCGATCTTCATTTTGCGAATAATATCGCGCCTTGCTGCGTCGCAACCGTCCGAGCCCCTTTCTCCACGCCACCCGAACATGCTGGTCCACTGGCGTCACTACTATACGGCGCGCTGGCACCTCTGGCGCAAGAATCCCGCTGCCGCGGCCCGCGAGTATCAGCACGCGCTCGCGCTGAAACCCAATTTCTGGCTCGCCACGGCGGCGCTCGGGCACCTGCAGGCCAGCGAACGCCGCTTTCCCGACGCCGTACACAGTTTTGAACGCGCGCTCGCCCTGAAACCGGGCGATGCCGACATCCTGTTCAACCTCGGCTTCGTGCAGGCTGCGGACCGTCATGACGATGACGCCATCCGCAGCTTTGAACGCGCCGTCGCGGTCAACCCTGCGCACGACCGGGCATGGTACGGCATGGGCCTGTCCTGGGCGCACAAAGGCGATCACGCCCGGGCCGCGGAGTTGTTCAAAAAAGCGTCCGAGCTGCAGCCCTTCAACCCGCACGCGCTGTACCAGCTGGCGATGGCGAACCACGCCCTTGGCAACACGGAAGAAGTGCAGAAAATCCTGCGCCGCGTTTCCGGCTTCGATCCGGTGATGACCCGCCAGATCGCGAAGGAAACCGGCCTTACGCCGCCGCCTTGAGCCCGCCGCCAGCAGGCGAAATCGTGCTGGAAGTCGCCGCCACGCTGTCCGGCGTGGCGCCCGCCGACTGGAACGCGCTCGCCGGGGACGATCCCTTTCTCAGCCACGCCTATCTGCATGCCCTGCACGAGACGGGCTGCGCCACGCCGGCGACAGGCTGGGCGCCGCAGTACCTGTTGCTGCACCGCGCAGGCCGGCTGGCGGCGGCGATGCCGCTCTACCTCAAATCGCACTCCTACGGCGAATACGTCTTCGACTGGGCCTGGGCCGACGCCTACGCACGGCATGGGCTGGAGTACTACCCCAAGCTGCTGGGTGCCGTGCCGTTCACACCGGTGCCCGGACCTCGACTCCTTGCCAGCAACGACGCCGACCGCGCCGTGCTCGCCCGCGGCGCGCTCGCGCTGGCCCGCGAACTCGAGGTGTCTTCCCTGCATTGCCTGTTTCCGCCCGAGGCCGATGCGGCTGCGCTGGTCGCCGCGGGCGGTCTCGTACGCAAAGGCGTGCAGTTTCACTGGCACAACGCGGGTTACGCCGATTTCGAGGCTTTCCTGGCCAGCCTGAACCACGACAAGCGCAAGAAAATCCGCCAGGAGCGGCGCCGCGTGCGCGAAACCGGGGTGACCTTCGACGCGGTCCCGGGGCGCGCCGCGACGGACGCCGACTGGCGCTACTTCGCGCGCTGCTACGACGACACCTACCGCCGCCACCATTCCACGCCCTACCTGAACCTGGATTTCTTCCGCGCGCTGGCCGCCGCCATGCCCGACAACCTCGTGCTGTTCCTCGGCCGGCGGGGCGGCAGCCCCGTGTGTGCTTCTCTGGTCGTGCACACGGCCACCCGCGCCTGCGGCCGCTACTGGGGCAGCACTGAGCCCCTGCCCGGCCTGCACTTCGAGGCCTGTTACTACCAGCCGCTCGAGTATTGCATCGCTCACGGCCTGGCCAGCTTCGAAGGCGGCGCGCAGGGCGAACACAAGATGGCGCGCGGGCTCATGCCGGTCGAGACCCGCTCCGTGCACTGGCTGGCCCGCCCCGAATTTGCCCGGGCCGTCGACGAATTCCTGGCCCGGGAGCGCAACGGCATTTCGGACTACGTCGACGAGTTGCAGGACAGGACGCCGTTCCGGCACGAGGACGGCTGATCCCGGCGGGCTGGCAACAGACTCATACTGTCCTTAGTATCAGGCCATTCAGAGGATGGAATGAGCGCCGCGGGAGCTTTAGCATTCGCACCAGTCCTCGCCACAACACAATAACGACCAACACGCGGCATGCCCCCCGACCACGCCCCCGACGGTACCGTCGCCGCGCCCACGCAGCAGCGCTGGGGCTACGGCCTCCCCGACCAGGCGCCGTTCATCCGTCCCGACGCGGCGGTACCGCCGGAACGTCACCCTTGGCTGCGCCACGTGCGCGGCGACCTCGTCGGCGGATTCACGTCAGCGGCAATCAGCACGCCGATCGCCATCGGCTACGGCATTCTCGCGCTGTCCGCCCTCGGTGGCGATTACATCGCCCACGGCGTCCTGGCGGGACTCTACGCCATGATTTTCGGCTGCATCATCGCGGTACTGCTCGGCGCGAACACCGCGATGGTCTACAGTCCGCGCAGCATCGTGACGTACTTGATCGCGTCCCTGGTGACCTTCAGTTTCGTGCGTTCCTCGGATCCGGTCATGCAGACCCTCTCCGCGGACCGTCTGCTCACACTGATCTTCCTGATGCTGGCGATGGCGGGCCTGCTGCAGATGGCGTTCGGCGCCCTGCGCCTCGGCGGGCTCGTCAAGTACGTCCCCGCCCCGGTGCTGGCGGGTTTCCAGAACGCCGCGGCGATCCTGATCCTCTTTGCCCAGTTCGATCCACTGCTGGGCTTCGCGCACCACGTCCCGCTGCTGGGCCTGCCGGCGCACCTGCCGGAGTTCCAGCCACTCACGCTCGCCGTGGGGATCCTGACCTGCTTTTTCGCGATCCGCGGCGCGCACTTCACGAAGCGCATTCCACCCACACTGCTGGGCCTGGCGGTCGGCATGGCTGCCTACTACCTCTTTGTACTGCTCGGCGCTGGCGACGCGCTGGGGCCTGTGGTCGGCACAGTGCCACTCGCTATTCCCACACCCCATTACGCGAGCGAATTTCTCGCCTTCCTGCAAACACCCGAGTTCCGGCAGGTGCTGCCCATCCTGGTCTCGGCCGCAGTCAGTCTTGCCATCGTGGCGTCGTTGGACGGCCTGCTGTGCGCGCGCCTGATCGAGGCAGACTCCGGCAACAAGATCCGCGGCAGTGCGGAACTGATCCGTCTCGGTGCCGGCAATGCAGTTGCCGCCTGCTTCGGTGGCATCTCGAACGGCATCAACCTCGCCTCCAGCTTTGCCAATCATCGCAGCGGCGGACGCACCCCTCTCTCGGTGCTGGTGGCAGGTTGCACCGTGCTGCTTGGCGTCCTCATTCTGCCGCCGCTCATCGAACGCATCCCGCGCGTGGTGATCGCCGGCCTGCTCGCCGTCGTCGCCATCCAGCTGTTCGACCGCTGGACCCTGCACCTGATCCGTCGCCTGTTCCGCGAGGGCCCCGCGGCCATTCGGCCGATGGCCATCGACCTCATGGTCATCATCGTCGTGACGGGCCTTGGGGTCGGCGTCAACGTCGTGGTCGCAGTGCTCGCCGGCGTGACGATCACCATGCTGTTCTTCCTGTTCCGGATGAGCCGCTCGGTGGTGCGCCGAACCTACCGTTGCGACGAGGTGCACTCGCGCAAGACCCGTGATCCGCGCCTTATGGAGGTACTGCAGGAACACGGCGGCGAGATCCTCGTGCTCGAACTGGAAGGACCGCTGTTCTTCGGCACCGCGGAGAACCTCGCTATCTACATGGACGACGTGCTCAAGCAACACCTGAACTATGTGGTCCTCGACCTCAAGCGCGTCAACGACCTCGACAGCACCGGCGCCAAGGTGTTGCTACAGACCCACGACCGGCTCACCCGGCAGGGCCGCCATCTCCTGATCTCGGGCATTGAGGAGCGGGGCGACACCAGCAAGTTCCTGCGCGACATGGGGGTCACCCCGGCGATCACCACCAGGAAGCTGTTCGCCGACAGCGATCGCGCCATCGAATGGGCCGAGGACCACGTGATCCTCTCCCATCTCGGCGGCATCGACGCCGAGCGCGAGTTCCCGTTCGCGAGCCTCGATGCCTTCGCAGGCATGGACGATACAGAGGTCGAAGCCGTGAAGGCGCTGCTGTCGCGCCACAGCTTCAAGCGCGGCGAGATCGTGGTCCGCGAAGGCGACGAAAGCCGCGAGCTCTTCATCATCGCCAAGGGCACCGCCAGCGTGCACCTGCGGCTGCCGGGCGCCTTCCGTGCCACGCGGCTCATCACCTTCTCCCCCGGCACGATCTTCGGCGAGATGGCGCTGCTCGACCAGGAAACGCGTTCCGCCACCATCGAGGCCGACGAGTTCCTCGTCTGCTACGTGCTCCCGCAGACCGCTTTCGAGGTCCTCAAGCGCAGCCACCCCGACATCGCGATCAAGCTGCTGGCGAACCTCGCGCGCGAACTCGCCGGCCGGCTGCGGCGGGCGAACCGCACCATCTACCAGCTCGCCAGCTGAGCCGCGATCGACAATAAAAAAGCCGCCGCCCTTGCGGGCGGCGGCTGGCGTGCTTCTTCCTGAACGGACAGTCTTACTTGGCGGGCGGCGCTGCAGGTGCAGCAGACGGCGCAGTGGCGGCCGGTGCAGGCGTCGCGGCAGGCTTCGCCGCCGGTGCGCCCAGGCCCATGTCCGCAAACAGCCGGCGGGTGGCGCCTTCGAGTTCCTTCTCCATCCCCGGCCAGTTCGCCTTCAGGTTGGTCAGCATCGCGCGCACTTTCTCAATATCAGGCGTCGCGTTGCCGATTTCCAGTGCCAGCGCGTCCAGATCGCCGCCCATCTGGGCGCGCACACCGTCGAGGGAAGACCGGAAGGTATCGCGCTGCGCCAGCACCGCGCGCGCGGCGTCCAGCGTCCGCGCCGGGTCGTCTGCCGCCGGGGCCGCAGCCGGAGCGGCCCCGGGCACGGTGGCAGGCTGTCCGGCAGCGCCGGGCGCCGGCGGCGAAGCCGGTGCATCGGGCACCGCCGCCAGCACCAGCCGGCCGAGTTCCCGGCCCCAGCGTTTCGGCGCCTCATCGGCGTCGCGCTTGAGTTTTGCCGCCGCGGCCTGGGCGGCATCTTTTTCGCCGTTCATCGCCATCAGCTGCTGCTGTTTTTCCTCGACCTGCGACATTCCCCAAAACCCGCCGGCGCCGCCGCCGACCACGAGCCCGACCACGCCGGCCACGATCATCTTCACGCGTTCGTTCATTGCGCTCCCCTTTCGATTGGCATTCTGTTGCGTACGGCGGGCCGCAACTGCTGCCACCCGCCTCCACCCTGCTTCAGCACACTGCGTCCGCAGCGGCCGTGAAATCAGAATCAATCAGCAATCGACTCTAACCCATTGATGCATTTATCATAGCACGGTCTGATTCCCCGCCAGGCATGGCATATGTCACGGGGCGCACGAGATAATAGCTCCCCGCAGCGTCGCCCAAAAACCTTCCCACTTCCCGCCCCTCACCACCCGTCATGAACTTCTGCAGCCAATGCGGCACCCGCGTCGAGTTGCGCGTGCCCGAGGGGGACGCCCTTCCGCGCCACGTCTGCCCTGCGTGCCACACGATCCACTACCAGAACCCGAAGATGGTGGTCGGCTGCATCCCGGAGTGGGAGGACCGCATCCTGCTCTGCCGGCGGGCGATCGAACCACGGCTCGGCAAGTGGACCGTGCCCGCGGGCTTCATGGAGAACGGCGAGACCACCTTCGACGGGGCAAAGCGTGAAACCCTGGAGGAAGCCAACGCCAGGGTCGAGATCGTCAACCTGTACGCGCTCTACAACATCCCGCACATCCACCAAGTCTACCTGCTGTTCCGCGCGCGGCTGCTCGACCTCGACTTTTCCGCCGGCAGCGAAACCCTCGAAGCGCGGCTGTTCAGCGAGTCCGAAATCCCCTGGGAAGAAATCGCTTTCGCCACAGTACGCAATACGCTACAGCACTACTACGCTGATCGTCCCACCGGCAGCTATCCTTTCCACATGGGAACGATAGAACCTGCACCACGCTGAAGTTGGGGTTTCGTCAGGCGGCGCGCAAGGCGTCCACGATTTTCAAACGTGCAGCACGCAGCGCCGGCAGGAAGCCCCCGGCAAAGCCCATGAGCAGGGCAAAGACAATCGTCTTGGCGGCGATCGCCGGGGTCAGCGTGAAGCGGAAGGCGAGTTCCGAAAATGACTGCCAGTTGAGGGTCGAGATTTCCACGAACTGCATCAGCGCCGCGAGGGCGAGTCCGACCACGCCGCCGACCATCCCCAGCAGCGCCGCCTCGAACAGAAACGCCAGCAGCACGTTGCTGCGGCGGAAGCCCAGCGCGCGCAAGGTGCCGATTTCCCCGGTCCGGTTCGCCACCGCGGCATACATGGTGATCATTGCGCCGATGGTGGCGCCGATCGAAAAAATCACCGATAGCGTCAATCCCAGGATGGTAATGAAGTTCGACAGCTGCTCGGACTGCTCGGCATAGAACTGCTGCTCGCGCTTCACGTCGAGCGTCAGCCGGGGGTCGGCCTCCAGCCGTGCCTTGATCGCCGCGAACTGCCCGGCGTCCGTGAGACGCGCAATCACCGCAGACCAGTTCTGCCGCCGGAAGGCCTGCAGAAGCTGTTCGGCATCGCCCCACAGCTCCGAATCGAAACCCGAACCACCCGCGTCGAAAACGCCGACCACGTACCAGTCCCGTCCGCCGAAGCGCATGGCGTCACCGATGGCCGCACCGTCGAAACGCTCGGCGACGCTGCGGCCGACCACGATCTCCGCGCTGCCCGGCTTGAACATGCGCCCTTCGACCAGCTTCACCTGCGGACGCAGCGTCAGGCCGCCAGGGCCGATGCCGCGCGTCATGATATTGGTGGCCACGCCGGACCCGCGCTTGGGCAGCGTGATCAGGACCACGGTTTCCTTAGAGACCAGCCGCTGGCCGTCGGCGCCGATGGCGATCTCGGGCTGGCTCTCGATGATCGCCGCCTGCACCCGGTCCACCGAACTCTGCACCTCGGTGCCCGCCGAGCGGCGCGTGACCACGATGTTGTCGTCCTGCCCGGTCGAGACCAGCGTCGCCTGCAGGCCCGCGTCCAGCATCTGCACCGCCGCGAACACGAACACCACCAGCGCCATGCCGCCAGCCGTGAGCAGCGTGGTCAGCTTGCGCGTCCACAGGTTGCGGATCGTGTAACGGAGCGGAATGGCCATCGTTATGGTGATGAGTTACGGGTGATGAGTGATGGGTTTCACTTCACTCATCACGCATTACCCATTGCCGTGCTCATCATCCGATCGCCCGCAGGCCGTCCACGATTCTGACCGTCGCGGCGCGCCGTGCGGGCAGCATCGCCGCGATGACGCCCACCGCCAGCGCGCAGGCCGCCTGCAGCATCACGGTGCCGTTGCCTACTTCGAACACCGGAAACAGCGTCCCCATCTTCCGGCCGAACCAGTCGGCGATGGGAAATGTCAGCGCGATCCCCAGCACGGTCCCGCCCAGCGCGATCGCCAGCGACTCTCCGTAGATCAGCGTCGACACGAAGCCCGGGCCGAAGCCGAGCGCTTTCAGCGTGGCGTACTCGCCCATGCGCTCGCGCGCCGTCATCGCCATGGTGTTGGCCATCACGGCGAGAATGATGACGATCACCACGTAGGACACGATGCGGATGGCGATCAGCAACGCTTCCGTCTGCTTGACGAAGCCGATCTGGAAGGCCTTCTCCGTTTCGGTCAGGGTTTCCGCGGTCGAGTTCCTGAACTGCTTGTCGATGGCCACGCTCACCGCCGCGGCGTCGTCGGCGTTCGCCACCTGGACCACGAACACGCCGAACTGGCTGGCCCGGGTCGGGAAGCGCTTCTTCAGCGTTTCGTTGAGGTAGTCCCAGTGAAAGAAGAACTGGGAGGTGTCGGTCTTCGCTTCCGCGCCGTCGTAGATGCCCTGCACCGTGAACTCCCAGTTGCCCGGGTAGATCTGGCCGCGGATGGGCACGGTGTCGCCAATCTTGAACCCGTAGGTCTCCGCGAGTTTGCGGCCAACGATCGCGCCTTTGCGGTCGCGCTCGAAGGCGCGCAGCTCGTCATTCTTGATCCGATACTCCGGGTAGATCGCGAAGTAGCCCGGTTCCACCGCAAACTGCGGGAAGAAGTTCTTCACGTCCTGATAGACGCCGCCGAACCAGTTGGCGCCGGCCACCGCCTTCACGCCCTCCACCCCGCGAATCTTGTCGCGGTAGTGCACCGGCAGCGGAAACACCAGCGAAATGGCGTTGCGGGTGATCAGCCGGTTGGGCGCCGCGCCCTCAGCACCCGCATACCACGCGTCCACCACCGTCTGCAGCAGGCCGAAGGAAAGGATCGCCACGACGAGACCCAGCAGCGTCAGCCCCGTGCGCAGCTTGTGGCGCAGCGTATTGCGGAAAATCAGCTTGAGCGTTTCCATGCATGCGCCCCGATGTTCATGCGGCGGCCGGCACCGTTTCGGCCCGCAATTCGCCTTTCTCAAGATTCACGACCCGCCGCGCGCGCGCGGCGGAATTCGCATCGTGGGTCACCATGATGATGGTCTTGCCGAGTTCGCCATTCAGGCGGTCGAGCAGTGCCAGCACGTCATCCGCGGACTTGCGGTCGAGGTCGCCGGTGGGCTCATCCGCCACCACGAGGGTCGGATCGGTGATGATGGCCCGCGCAATCGCCACCCGCTGCTGCTGGCCGCCCGACAGTTCGGAAGGATAGTGATCGACGCGGTCCGCCAGTCCGACCATGGCCAGCGCCGCCTCGGCGCGCTCGCGGCGGTCCTGCGCCCCCAGCCGGGTCAGCAGGAGCGGCAGTTCCACGTTCTCCAGCGCCGTCAGCACCGGCATCAGGTTGTAGAACTGGAAGATGAAGCCGATGTTGCGGGCGCGCCAGTCGGCCAGTTCGCCCTCGTCCAGCGCGGCGATCTCGACGCCGTCGACGCGCAGCGACCCCGCGGTGGGCTTGTCGATGCCGGCGATCAGGTTGAGCAGCGTCGATTTGCCGGACCCGGAAGGCCCCATCAGTGCCATGAACTCGCCCGCGGCGATGTCGAGCGAGATGTCGGTCAGCACCGGCACGATCTGTCCGCCGCGCACATAGTGCTTTGCGACGTGGCGGATTTCCACGACCGGTGCGCGCGCCGCCGCGTCCACGGCTGCGCTCACTTGGCCGGAACCACCACGCGCGCGCCGTCGTGCAGCCGGTCGCCGGGTCGCAGCACCACCTTGTCGCCGGCTTTCAGCGCGCCCTCGGCGATCTCGGTCAGGTCGCCGATCTTGCCGCCCGCCGTGACCGGTGTTTCCGCCGCGCGCCCGCTGCGCACCGCATAGGCCACGGCGCGCCCATCGCGCTGCGCGATCGCGGCGGCCGGCAGCGCGAGGCGCGGCGCGCGCTCGGCGGCCGGCACTTCCTTGTCGAGGAAAGCGACCTTGGCGCTCATCTCCGGCAGCACGCGCGGATCGGGGTCGAGGAACCGGATCTTCACCAGCACCGTCGCCTTGGAGCGGTCCACCGTCGGCACCAGCCGCGACACGCTGCCGAGCAGCCGCACACCGGGCAGCGCGTCGAGCTGGATCTCGCAGGGCTGCCCGACCTTCACTTTGCCGATATTCGATTCGGAAACGTCGGCTTCGACTTCCAGCGTGGACATGTCCGCCATGACGAGCACCGCGCCCTTGGTGTCGGCGGCGGCGGAAAACGGCGTGATGTTGTCGCCGACGTTCGCGTTCTTGGTCAGGACCACGCCGGTAAAGGGCGCGCGGATCAGCGTCTGGTCGAGCGCCACCTGCGCGTTGCGCAGGGCGGCCTGCGACGCCATGATGCCGGCCTTGAGCGAAGCGATATTGGCCCTGGCCTTCTCCAGCCGTGCACCTGCGGTGTCGTGCGCGGACTGGGAGACGAAATTCTGTCGCAGCAGATCTTCCGAACGCTTGAACGCCCGTTCCGCCTCGTGCAGTTCGGCCTCGCCCTGACCCAGGTTCGCCTGCGCGACCTGCACGTTCGCGGCCGCCTGTTCCATCTGCGCGGTGACGTCCCGGTTCTCCAGCCTGGCGATGATCTCGCCCTCCGTCACCGGACTGCCCTCGCGCACGCCCAGCCACTCCAGCCGGCCGGTCGCCTTGGACGCCACCGACGCCTTGCGCTGCGCGACCACGTAGCCGGTGGCGTTCAGCAGGGTGTAGCCCTGGGATGGATAGGCCAGCGAGACGGACCCGACTTCCACGGGGACCGGCGCCGTCGCCGTCCGCCAGGCGATGCCCCCCAGCACCAGCACCGCCGCCAAGCCGATCATCAGCCAGCGCCGCAGGCGCGGCTTGCGCGTCACCGGCGTGCTGCGGTCGATGCGGAGTTTGGAGAGATCAGGCGGTTGGTCGGACATTGGACAACCTCGTCACGCGGGCCGATATAAGGCGGCCACGGCGCGGGATAGGGACTAAAAGGGTGGGGACAGGAAAGAACCAGCGGAAAAGTGCGAGAATCCCAATGAATTTTATCAGGAATGCGCCCCTGTTCCGGCGCCTGGAGCCTCGCATGACCGCAGCCATTCCCACCACCAAACCGGCCTTCGTCTGGGAAGACCCGCTGCTGCTTGACGCGCAGCTCACCGAAGACGAGCGCATGGTGCGCGACGCCGCGCGCGAGTATTGCCAGGCCAAGCTCCAGACGCGCATCCTGGACGCCAACCGCCACGAGCGTTTCGACCGCGCGATCATGAGCGAAATGGGCGAGATGGGCTTCCTCGGCTCCACGCTCGAAGGTTACGGCTGCGCGGGCCTCAACCAGGTCTGCTACGGCCTCATCGCCCGCGAGGTCGAGCGCGTGGACAGCAGCTACCGGTCCGCCATGAGCGTGCAGTCCTCGCTCGTCATGTACCCCATCCACGCCTTCGGCGCCGACGCGCAGAAGGACAAATACCTGCCCAAGCTCGCCAGCGGCGAATGGGTCGGCTGCTTCGGCCTGACCGAACCCAACCACGGCTCCGATCCGTCCGGCATGGTTACGCGGGCGCGCCGCGACGGCACGGGCTACCGTTTGTCCGGGGCCAAGATGTGGATTACCAACGCGCCCATCGCCGACATCTTTCTGGTCTGGGCCAAGGATGACGAAGGCACGATCCGCGGCTTCCTGCTGGAGAAGGGCATGCCGGGCCTCACCGCGCCCAAGATCGAGGGCAAGTTCAGCCTGCGCGCCTCCGTCACCGGCGAAATCGCCATGGACGAGGTGCCGGTGCCGGCGGAGAACGTGCTGCCCGGCGTGCGCGGTCTCAAAGGGCCGCTGTCCTGCCTCAACAAGGCGCGCTTCGGCATTGCGTGGGGCGCGCTCGGTGCAGCCGAGTTCTGCTGGCAGGCGGCACGCAACTACACGCTGGAGCGCAAGCAGTTCGGCCGCCCGCTGGCCGCCAACCAGCTCGTGCAATTGAAGCTCGCCGACATGCAGACGGAGATCGCGCTCGGCCAGCAGGCAGCACTGCGCCTCGGCCGTCTGATGGACGACGGCATGGCCTCGCCGGAAATGATCTCGCTGGTGAAGCGCAACAACTGCGGCAAATCGCTCGCCATCGCGCGCGTGGCGCGCGACATGCACGGCGGCAACGGCATCTCTGACGAGTACCACGTCATCCGCCACGTCATGAACCTCGAAGCGGTCAACACCTACGAAGGCACGCACGACATCCACGCGCTGACGCTGGGCCGCGCGCAAACCGGCATCAGCGCGTTCTAGCGGGCGCGCCGCGGCCCTGCGTAGAATTGTGGGGTGTTTATGCTCCGTCCCGTTCCCCGCCAACCGCTGCCTCCGCGACGGCTCGCCAGCGCGTGCCGCTGCGGTTGGCGCGCGTTGCTGCTCGGCTGGATCTGCTTCGCGCCGCTGGCAACCGCCGCCTTGCCGGAAGGCAGCGGCCAGGTGCAACTCACCGCCGGCGGCGAAACCTTCGACGCCTGGACCTACAAGCCCGCCGGCTACCGCGGCGGCCCGCTCCTCATGGTGTTCCACGGCCTCGGCCGCGACGCGGCGGCTTACCGCGATGCGGCGCGGCCGTTGGCCGACCGCTTCGGCCTGCTGGTCGTGGCGCCGCTGTTCGACGCGAAGCGCTTTCCCGGCTGGCGCTATCACTCGGCCGGGCTGGTCCGCGAGCGCTTCGCCGCCGGCGTCGAGGAGTTTCCGCTGGAACCCGTCGATCAGTGGGCCGGCCCACAGGTCCTGTCGCTGGTCGATGCCGCGCGCCAGGCCGAGGGCCGCCCCGGCTTGGGCTACCTGCTGCTGGGCCATTCCGCCGGCGGACAGATGCTCTCGCGCGTCGCCGCCTTCACGCCCACCGCCGCGCGCGGCATCCTGATCGCCAATCCGTCGTCCTTCCTGTGGCCCTCCCTCGACCGGCGCTTTCCCTACGGGTTCGGCGGACTGCCCGAGCGGCTCGCGGACGAGGCCGCGCTGCGGCGCTACCTCAACCAGCCGCTGACCGTCATCACCGGCACCGCCGATACCGGCGCGAAAGACCTCGACACCCGGCCCGGCGCGATGGCGCAGGGCGCAAACCGCCACGAGCGCGCGATCGCCTTCTACCGCGAAGCCGAACGCCTCGCCCGCTCGCGCGGCTGGACCTTCGGCTGGCAGCTCTACATCGTGCCCGGCACCGGCCACAGCGCGAGGGAGATGTTCGCCGCCAGCCCGGCCAGCACCGCGATCGCCGAACGCCTGCGGCCGCGCTGAATCACGCCGCCGCCTTCAGCATCGATGTCACCGCGGCCGGAAACAGCCGCCAGCACCGACCGCTCGACAAGGGCTTGTTTCTCCACACTGCCGGCGGCCTACTACCCGTTTGCGCGTTGCCGGCCGCTGTCTCCGGCGCTCGCACTTATCCGGCGAGCCACCCCTCGACGCGTGCAGCGAACGCCAGCAAACCCGCGTCTCCGGCGCGCGGGCCAACCCATTGTGCGCTGGAGGGCAAGGCCGCGATCGCCCCGGGAATCGGCAGCGCCAGCGCGGGCAGGCCAGCGCGATTAAATGGGCGCGTGAATGTCAGCAGCGCGCTGGTAAAACCCACCTCATGGCCGTTGAACTCCACCGTTCGCGCCATCACCGGCGGCGCGAGTACCGGCAGGGTGGGCAGGAGCAGCACATCTACCGCGTCGAACAGACGTTCCAGCGCCAGCGTCACCGCGCCGCGCGTCCGCATGGCTTGGGCGTAACGCGCATCGGCAATCGTCGCGCCCGCCCGAAAGCACTCGCGCAGGGACGGCGGCAGACGCTCCCCGTCGCGCGCCATGACCGGCGCCCACGCCCGCGCCGCTTCGTAGAGAAAAATCACCTCGTGCGCGTCGTCGAGCAGCGCGTCCGCCGGCAGCGCCACCTCGACCAGTGTGACGCCGCGACACGTCAACACCTCCAGCGCGGCCCGCAGGCCCGCTGCGACCTCCCGCGCGGCGACATCGATCGCTTCGCGCACCACGCCCACGCGCGGCGCGGACGCCCACGGCGCGCCATCGACGAGCCCCGGGTCCAACACCGCATGAATCGCCCGCACGTCGTCGACGCTGCGCGCGAGCGTGCCAACGTGATCGAGCGACGGCACCAGCGCCCGCACGCCAGCGACGGGCACACGGCCAAACGTCGGCTTGAAGCCAACCACGCCGCAACAGGCCGCTGGAATCCGCACGCTGCCGCCAGTATCAGTACCGAGCGCCGCATCGCAGAAGTCCGCCGCCACCGCGACGGCCGCACCCCCGCTCGAACCGCCCACGGTGCGGTCGGGAATCCGCGGATGCTGCACGGTGCGAGTGCGCACGCCCATGCCACCGCGATCCGTGGCGCCTACGCCGACGACGATAGCCCCCGCGGCGCGCAGCCGCGCGACGGCAAGCGCATCGACAGCCGGGCGGTAGTCCGCAAAAAGGTCGAGGCCGCCCCGACATACCGCGCCGGCGGTGTCGATAAGATCCTTGATGACGACTGGAATGCCCGCGAGCGACAGCGCCGCGCGGGCCCCCGGCGGCAAAGCATCGATCCTGGCCGCCGCCGCCAGCGCGGAGGTCACGGTAACGTCGGTCAGCGCCTGTAGGCGCCCGTTCCGGGCCGCGATGCGGGCGAGCGCTGTCTGGATCAGATCGAGCGCGCTCAGCCGTCCGCTGGCGACGCCCTGCGCCCGGGCGGCGATGCCCTCGTTCACCGCTGGTCGCGGAACGAATCCATCATCGCCTTCTGCTGGCCGCCATCGATCTCGATCATGGTGCCGTTGACGAAATGCGCGAGGTCGGAGGCGAGATACGCCACCAGATTGGCGACCTCTTCGGTTTCCGCGATGCGGCCTAGCGGAATGCTGCGTGGCGCGAGCTGATCGGCCTCCGCGTACGACAATTTCATGTCGCGCGCCATCGCCTTCACGAGGCCGTCCCAGCGCTCGGTGCGCACCGGCCCGGGGTTTACCGCGCAAAAGCTGATGTTGTGCTTGCCGTACTGCATGGCGAGCGCCCGGGTCATGTTCTGGCCGGCCGCGTTGGCGGCGCCCGGCGCGATCTCCCAATAAGATTCTTTCACGCCATCGTTACCGATCAAATTCACGATCCGCCCCTTCTTCTGCTTCACCATGTACGGCAGTGCCGCCTTGGTGCAGCGCACGTAGCCCATGAACTTGAGCTGCAGGGCGAGCGCCCAGTCGTCCTCGGTCAAGTGCTCGATCACGCCCCCCGGCGCTGCGCCGGCGTTGTTCACGAGAATGTCGATACGGCCGAAGTGCGCGGCCGCGGTGTCGACGAAGTTCTGCGCAGCGGCCGCCTGCGTAAGATCGGCGGTTACGGCCAATACCTCGCGGCCGGAGGCCTGGCGAATGTCTTCTGCGGCGGCAGCCAGCCGCCCGGGCTCGCGCGCGCAGAGCGCCACGTCGCAGCCTTCCCGCGCCAGCACCAGCGCGATAGCTTTGCCGATGCCCATGCTGGCGCCGGTGACCAGCGCCTTCTTGCCGAGCAGTTTCAGATCCACGAAAACGTCTCCACTGCGCGCCCGATTGCCGTCCGGGTTGGTCCCGATAGACGGCGCGCGTTAAGTAAAATGATAACGAGTTTCTATATTCCGATAAGGCTAACCTGCGCTATAGTCATGCGTCAACGGTCGCCTATGCCCCCATGTCCGCCCCTCGCCGTCAGCGTCCTGTCCGTCGCGTCCCCGCGGGGGGATCCACCGCTCCCACGCGGCCCCTGCAGCGGGCCACTCGCGGCGCTGTAGCCGACCGCATCCCCGGGGCGGCCAGTTCGCGCAAGGTTCTGCAGATGCTGCGCTGGTTCGACGCTGCACGCCCGGTCGCCACAGTGGAAACGTTGGCGCTTGCCGTCGGCGTCCCCTTGTCGAGCGCGTATCGTTACGTGGCGCTGTTGCGGGAGGTCGGCCTGGTGATGGACGACGGGCAGGGCAACTACCATCTGTCGCCGGAGGTAATCCGTCTCGCGCGTGCCGCGCAGGCCGCCTTCCGCCTCACCGCGCTCGCCCGCCCGGCCATGGAACGACTTCGCGACCAGGCCGGTGAAACCGTCCTGCTGGTGCGGCGCGTGGGCGACCGCGCGGTGTGCATCGAGCGGGCCGTGTCCGCGCAGCCGGTGCGGCTGTCGTTCGAGGTCGGCGCCGCTTTCCCCCTGCATCGCGGCGCGGCGCCCAAGCTGCTGCTGGCGCACCTGCCCGCTGACGAGCGCGCCGCTTATCTCAAACACGCCGCGCAAACCGATCCTACCCTGCGGGGCGCCAACGGCGCTCTCGCCCGCGGGCTCGCGCGCATCCAACGCGCTGGCTGGGCCGAAAGCCGCGCCGAGATTACCCCCGACGTGTGGGCGGTAGCGGCGCCGGTCACGCAGGGCGACCGCGTTGTCGCCGCACTCTCGATCGCGGGGCCGGTCTACCGGCTGAACGCGCGCGCACGTGTCCGCCTGATCGTCTCGACGCGGCAAGCCGCCGCCGATATCACGGCCCGTCTGTCCGCCGTCCGGATTTAGCCATCGACTGGAGACCGCCATGTCATTCATCCGCCTGCTGTCAAGCCTTTACCTGTTGTGCTGCTGCGCCGCCGCGCACGCGCAAAGCTACCCGGTCAAGCCGATCCGTCTGATCGTGCCTTTCGGCCCCGGCTCCACGGCGGACATCATCGCGCGCGTAATGGGCGTCAGCATGTCGAAGGAGTTGGGGCAGCAGATCATCGTCGACAACCGCCCCGGCGCGGCCGGCACGATCGGCGCCGCCGAAGCGGCCCGCGCTGTGCCGGACGGCTACACGCTGGTGCTGGGCACCGTCGCGAGCCATGGCACCGGCGCACTCATGATGTCGAACGTGCCGTTCGACCCGGTGAAGGATTTCCAGGCGGTCACACTGATCACGATCGCTCCCAGCATCATCGCGGTGCACTCTGCCGTGCCGGTGAAAACCGTCAGGGAACTGGTGGAACTCGCGCGCCGTGACCCGAGCCTCAACTTCACCTCGGCCGGCACCGGCACCACCGCCCACCTCGCCGGTGAGTTCCTGAATCTGCGGATGCAGGTGAAGATCACGCACGTACCGTACAAGGCCGCGGGCCAGGCGGTCAGCGATTTTGTCGGCGGGCACATTCCCATCATGATCTATCAAGTGCCCGCGCTGCGCCCCTTCATCGACAGCGGCAAGATCCGCCCGATCGCGGCGACTTCGCTCAAGCGCATTCAGAGCCTGCCCACCGTCCCGACAGTGGCTGAAACGCTGATTCCCGGCTACGACTTCAGCGCGTGGTTCGGCGTGATGGCGCCCGCCGGCACGCCGCGTCCGGTGATCGAACGGCTACACAAGAGCATCCTGCTCGCGATGGAAAACCCCGAGTTGAAACAGCAGTTCGTCAACCAGGGCCTCGAAGCCGTCGGCACGGGTCCGGACCCGTTTCAGGACTTCATGCGCGGCGAGTTGCCGCGCTGGCGCGACATCATCCAGAAAACCGGCGCGAAAGCCGAGTAGGACGCGCACCGTGGCGGCCTTCGTTCTGGTCCACGGCGCGTGGCATGATCCGCGAGTGTGGGCGCGCGTCGCGCCCGCGCTGCGCGGTGCCGGGCACACCGTTGAAACCCCCGATCTCCCCGGCAACGGCCGCGACGGCCGCCCGGCGGCCGCGATCTCGCTCGAGGTGTACACGGACGCCATCGCGGCGGTGGTGTCGGCGCAGACCGCGCCCGTGGTCCTGGTCGGTCACAGCATGGCCGGGATCGTCATCTCCACCCTCGCCGAGCGCCTGCCCGAGCGGATCGCCAAGCTGGTCTATCTTGCCGCCTTTCTGTTGCCGGACGGCGTATCTATCCTGTCGTTTTACGAACGCTATGCCACCCCTGACATGCAGGGGGCACGTCAGGCCCTGCGGCTGTCGGCCGACAAAACCAGCTCGAGCATCGAACCTGCGGATGCGCGGCGTTTGTTCTTCAACACCTGCTCCGAGGCCGACGCCAAAGCCGCCTCGATGCATCTCACGCCGCAACCCGCACAGCCGCGGCGCGATACCGTGCGCATCACGCCGGGAAAATGGGGGCGCGTGCCGCGCGTGTACTTCGCGACGCTACGCGATCAAACCGTGTTCCCCGCGCTCCAGCAACTCATGTACGGCGAATTGCTGCCGACACGCGCGGTGGCCTTCGACACGGACCATTCGCCTTTTTTCTCCGCTCCCGAGCGGCTGGTCGCCGCCCTGATGACGGAAGCCTGAGCGTTTCCGCGTGAAGCCGCCCGCTTTCGACTACGCCGCCCCGGACACCCTCGCCGAGGTGCTCGCGCTGCTCGCCCGGCACGGCGACACCGCCAGACCGCTCGCGGGCGGCCAAAGCCTGGTCCCCGTGCTCAATCTGCGGCTGGCGAGCCCCGGCCTGCTGGTTGACCTAAACCGTGTCACCGAATTGCGCGGCATCCGGGTCGACGCGACCGGCACGCTGATCATCGGCGCGACCACCCGGCACCGCGCGGTGGAACTGTCCCCCGAGGTCGCGCGCTGCAATCCGCTGCTCGCTGCCGCGATGCCGTGGATCGCGCACGTGCAGATTCGCAACCGGGGCACGCACGGCGGCAGCCTCGCGCATGCCGATCCATCGGCGGAGTTACCCGCCGTGGCGCTTGCCAGCGACGCCGAACTGGAGATCGCGGGTCCGTCCGCCACGCGCCGCGTCGCCGCCAACGCTTTCTTCCAGGGCCTGTTCGCCACCGCGCTGGGGGCCGGCGAACTGCTGGTCGCGGCGCGCTATCCCGCGTGGCCGGCGCGCCGTCGCTGCGGCTTTATCGAGGTCGCGCGCCGTCACGGCGACTACGCCATCGCCGGCGTTGCAGTCACGGTTGACATCGACGAATCCGCCAGCGTGACCGCCACCCGCGTCGTGCTGTTCGGCGTGGGCGACGCCCCGCAACGCGCGCACGCCGTGGAAGCCGGTCTCGCGGGGGCCCCCCTGAGCGCCGCGACGATCCACCGGGCCGCCACACACGCCGCGGACGGACTCGATGCGCGCTCGGACCTCCACGCTAGCGCCGAGTATCGGCGCGAACTCGCGGTCGTCCTCACCCGCCGCGCGCTGGAACAAACCCTGGCGCCGCGACGCGCCGACGCGACATGAGCGCCACCTGCCGCATCCGGTTGACCGTCAACGGACTGCCGGTGATGGCCGCGGTCGAACCGCGCCTGCTGCTCGCGGACTTCCTGCGCGAGCGCCTCGAGCTGACCGGAACGCATCTCGGCTGCGAACACGGCGTGTGCGGCGCCTGCACCGTGCTGCTCGACGACGCCGCCGTGCGCGCGTGCCTACTGTTCGCGGTGCAGACCGACGGCGCAAACATCACCACCGTCGAAGGGCTTGCGCCGGATGGCCGTCTGAGCGCGTTGCAGGAATGCTTCCGCGAGAGGCACGCCTTGCAATGCGGCTTTTGCACGCCCGGAATTCTGATCACGGCGCACGCGCTGCTCGTGGAGAATCCCACACCCACCCGCGCGCAGGTGCGGCACGCAATCTCCGGACACCTGTGCCGCTGCACCGGTTACGTCCCCATCGTCGATGCCATCCTGGCCGCCGCGGCCCGCCTGGCCGCGAACGCGTGAACGCGCTCGACCCCGCACCCTGGATCGGTCGCGCACTGCAGCGCACGGAGGACGCACGCTTTCTGACTGGCGCGGGCTGCTTCATCGACGACCTGAAGCGGCCCGGCCTGCTGCATGCCGTGGTCGTGCGCAGTCAGCATGCCCACGCGCGGATCAACGGCATCGACGCGGCGGCGGCGCGCGCGCTGCCTGGTGTGGCGGCGGTCTACACTTTTGAGGACATCCGCGCACTGGCGTCGCCCATTCCGCTGCGCCTCGGGCCGCTGCCCGGACTGGAACGCTGCCTGCAGCAACCGCTCGCCGACGACCGCGTGCGCTACGTCGGCGAACCCCTGGCGCTGGTCGTCGCCGACAATCGCTATACAGCGGAAGACGCGCTGGACCACGTGCAGGTGGACTACGATGCGCTCGATCCGGTGGTCGACGTGCATGCCGCGCTGACCGACCGCTCGATATTGCATGCCACCGCCGGCACCAACGTCGGCGCGCGCTACACGGTGGGCAAAGGCGATGTCGCCGCCGCGTTCGCCACGGCGGCCTATCGCCGTCGGGAAGTCTTCCGCTGCCACCGCCACGCCGCCGTGCCGCTGGAGACGCGCGGGCTGGTCGCCGAATGGGACGCGCGGGCGCGCCATCTCAAGCTGTGGGGCGCGGCCAAAGTCGCCTATTTCAACCGGCGCTGGCTCGCGACCGTGTTCGGCTTGGCCGAACGCCAGGTGGAACTGATCGAATTGGATGTTGGCGGCAGTTTCGGCGTCCGCGGCGAGCTGTATCCGGAGGATTTTCTGCTCCCGTTCGCCGCGATGCAATTGGGACGGCCGGTCAAATGGATCGAAGACCGGCGCGAACACCTACTCGCCACCAACCATTCGCGCGAAATGGAGTGCACGCTGGAGATCGCCTGCGCCCTCGACGGTCGCATCCTCGGTCTGCGCGGCGAGTTGCTCGCCGACATGGGCGCCTACGCCCGTACCAACGGCGGCGTGGTGCCGGCAAAAGCCGCGCAGTTTCTGCCAGGCCCCTATCGCATCGCCAACGTCGGCTGCCAAGTCACCGCGCTGATGACCAACAAGACGCCGGTGGGCACCTATCGCGGGCCCGGCCGCTACGAAGCGAATTTTTTCCGTGAACGTCTGCTCGATCTCGCCGCCGCCGACCTCGGTCTCGACCCGGCGGAGTTCCGCCGCCGCAACTTGCTCCAGCGCAACGAATTGCCTTATTCCATCGGCAAGCTGTGCCCTTACGAGGAGGCCTGCCATTACGACAGCGGCGACTACCCCGTCGCCTTCGAGCGCGCGCTGGCGACCCTCGATTACCCCGGCCTCGTCGCGCGGGCCGCGGCCGGGCCCGACGCAGCGGGACGGCTGCACGGAGTGGGAATCGGCTGCTTTGTCGAGTCCAGCGGCGCCGGCCCCGCCGAGACCGCTCGCCTCGTCGTGCGCGAAGGCGGGCATATCGATCTTTACACGGGATGCTCAACCATGGGCCAGGGCCACGAAACCGCGATGGCGCAGATCGCCGCCGACGCGCTCGGGCTGAGCCCGGGCGCCTTCACCGTGCACCATGGCTCGACCACCCACGTTGACTACGGCCACGGCACCTACCACAGCCGCGCGATGGTGATGGGGGGCAGCGCGATCCTGCGCGCCGGCGAAGCGCTGGCGGCCCAGATCTGCGCGCACGTGGCGCGGGTTCACGAGATGGAACCCTCAATGCTGAATTACCACTGCGGCGCAGTCGTACGCCGCGACGACGGCCGCACGCTCGCCACGCTTGCCACGATTGCGCGCGACGCCGCGGCCGGCGACGCCGACGCGCATCGGGCGCTCGAGTGCGTGGGCATTTTCGAGCAGTCAACGCGGACCTACACCTACGGCACGCACATCGCGCACGTCGCCGTCGATCCCGAAACCGCACAGGTTGAAGTGCTGCGTTTCCTCGCCGTGGAGGACATCGGGCGCGCGATCAACCCGCTGCTCGCACACGGGCAGGCCATCGGCGCGGTGGTGCAGGGATTGGGCGGCACCTTCCTTGACGAACTGGTCTACGACGACGCGGGACAACTCCTCACTGGCAGTTTCGCCGACTACCTGTTGCCGACCGCCACTGACTACCCGAATGTGGAGGCGATCACGCTGGAGCACGTACGCTCCACGCTCAATCCGCTCGGCGTCAAGGGCGCGGGCGAAGGCGGCATCGTTGCCACCGGTGCAGCGGTCGCCAACGCGGTGGCACACGCGCTGCGCCCGCTGGGCGTGCACATTACCGCGCTGCCGCTATCCCTCAACAACCTCGCGCGCCTGCTGCGGGAAGCGCGCGCGCGGCGCGCTGTCTGAACGGGAGCATCCATGCCGATCGACGTACACGCACACTACGTTCCGACACAGATCCTCGAGCCGCTGGCGAGGCGAGCCACGGATTTCGGCGTCTCGCTGGTGGAAACCGCGCCCGGCTGCCAGTGCCTGCACTTCGAGTATGGTCTGCGGATACGCCCGTTCTTCGCCAAGCTGGTGGAACCCGTCGCCGCGCGCTTCGCGAGCATGGAGCGCACCGGCATCGACCGCCAGATCCTGTCCATCTGGACCGATATCTTCGGCTACGCACTGCCCGCGGCCAAAGGCGCGGCGTGGCACGGACTGCTGAACGAAGCGCTCGCCCGTCTCTGCCACGCGCATCCTGGCCGTTTCTCGTGGCTGGCCTCCGGCGCGTTACCCAACGCGGCCGGAGCGGCGCGCGAGCTGGAGCGCTGCGTCCACGGCCACGGCGCGCTTGGCGGCGTCGTCGCGGCGAACGTCGAAGGCGTAAACCTCGGTGAACTAAATCTCGACGAGTACTGGGCCGCCGCCGTGGCGCTCGGCGTGCCGGTGTTCATCCACCCCGCCCAACCCGAGCCGACGCCGCGCACCCGCAAGTTCGCCCTCAGCCAGGTCGCGCAATACACCTTCGACACCACGCTCGCGATCGGCTCTCTCATTTTCAGTGGCGTGCTGGACCGCTACCCGACTTTGGAACTGATCCTCTCGCACGGCGGCGGCTCGCTGCCGTGGCTCGCGGGCCGCTTCGACGTCATGCACGAACGCATGGACCGGGCCGCGCAGGGCAATGTCGCCGCGCATCCGCCTTCGCACTACCTGTCGCGCCTTCATTACGACACCATCCTGCATGATCCGCAGGCTTTGCGCTATCTGGCGAGCCGCGTGTCCACCCGGCAGTTGGTCATCGGTACCGACGACTCATTCCCGCCCGCCGACCGCGACCCGCTGGCCACGCTGCGCGCGGCCGGTTTCAGCGCCGACGACATCCGGCTCATCGCCGACGACAACCCGCGCCGCCTGTTCCGGCGGCTGTCCTTATTCATGTGATCGGACACGCGATGGCGCATTTCACGACAAGCGACGGCATCCGCCTCTATTACGAAGACAGCGGTCGCGGTACGCCGCTCGTCTTCGTCCACGAGTTCGCGGGCGACCATCGCAGTTGGGAGCCGCAGGTCCGCTGTTGTTCGCGGCTGTACCGCTGCGTGACCTTCGCTGCGCGCGGCTACCCACCGTCCGATGTGCCGTCCGCACCCGGAGCCTACTCGCAGGACCGCGCACGCGAGGACGTGATCGAGCTGATGAATCACCTGGGGATCGAGCGGGCGCACATCGTCGGCCACTCCATGGGCGCCTACACCACGCTGCACGTCGGGCTGCGTTATCCGGACCGCTGCCGCTCGCTGACGGCGGCGGGCTGCGGATGGGGCTCCGCTCCCGCCGAGCGCGCGCAGTCCGTCGCGCTCGCCACCGATATCGCCGTGATGTTCCAGCAAGAAGGCATCGTCGCGGCCGCCGCGAAATACGCGGACTTCGCGATGCGCGCCCCGTTCAAGGCAAAGGACCCGCGCGGCTGGAGGGAGTTTGCGCGCTGGATGAGCGAGCACTCGGGCGAGGGCCATGCACTCACCATGCTCAATGTGCAATTGAAACGCCCCACACTGTGGGACATGGAGGTCGGCCTGCGGCGTCTGGCCATTCCGCTGCTGGTAATCGTCGGCGACGAGGATGCGGCTTGTCTGGACGGCAGTATTTTTCTCAAACGCACGGTCGCCACGGCGGGCCTGCTCGTGCTGCCACGCGCGGGTCACACGATCAACAGCGAGGAACCCGCCGCTTTCAATCAAGCGCTGCTGGAACTGTGCAGCGCTGCCGATAACGGCCGCTGGCTCGCGCACCGTCCCGCCGCCGCTTGACCGGTGACCGTCGTTCGCGATAATGCGGCGCTGCCTGCCCGTATCGCCCTCGTATTCCCTACATCACAGGAAACCATGAACCATGAAGAAACCCCGCGCCGGCGCCCTGAGCGCCACCACCCGCCTGCGCCGCCTCGTCGCCAAGCGCAGCTTCCTCGAACTGCCGGCCGTATTCGACCCGCTGGCCGCGAAGATCGCCCAGGCCGCCGGCTTCAACTGCGTCTACAGCGGGGGCTTCGTCACCGGCGCGCACTCGACGATCTCCGAGCCGCTGCTGACCATGAACGAGCAGATCGGCTACGCCTCGGCGATCGCCGCCACGGTGGACATTCCGGTCGTGATGGACGCCGGCGCGGGCTGGGGCGAACCGCTGCACACCATGCGCACGGTGCGCGAATGCATCCGCGCGGGCGTCGCGGGCGTACACATCGAGGACCAGCTCTTTCCCAAGCGCGCCCACTATCACACCTATGTCGCGCACAACATTCCGCTCAAGGAATTCCGCGACAAGATCGAATACGCCTGCCGCGCGCGCGACGAAACCGACCCCGACTTCGTGATCATCGCGCGCTCCGACGCCTGCCGGGAACAGGGCTACGCCGAGGCCATTAAGCGCATGAACGCCGCGGCCAAGGCCGGTGCGGACCTCGGCCTCATCTTCCCGCGCACCCCGCGCGAGACCGAGCGCGCCCCGCGCGACTCCGCCCTGCGCCTGGTCTACGTGCAGAGCCGTGGCAACCGCGACGGCCGGCCGCTGTACTCCCTCCAGGAACTGCAGGAGATGGGCTATGCCGGCTGCATCGACGCCATCCTCTCCACCTGCGTCCACTACCACTATATCGAGCAGGCGTTCACCGAACTCAAGCGCACCGGCAACTACACCGGCCTGACCGAAGCGCAGTGCGTCGCCGCGCGGCATGCCGCCGAGAAGTTGATCGGCCTTGAGGACTACTACGCCATCGAGCGCGCGACCGTGGAGAAGAAGTCCCGCCGCAAGATGTAAACGGGAGCCTACCGACACTCGCCAGCCACTGGCCCGACGTGCGACGGTCGGTTCTGACAGAGCATCGCACAAGCAAATTACGTGGATGCCGATACACCGCCGCTCACGGCCGTCAAGGCCGAGCGGAATCAGAGCGTGATGATAACGTTGCCTTCTTGTACCTTCGCCGGATACATGAGCAGCTTGTTCGGATCCTTCTGGTAGAGCTCAACGCCGGTGTTAAGGTCGTACTCGTAGCCGTGCCAAGGGCACACCAGCACCTGACCCTCGCTGCCGTAAACCATCTCGCCCACGCCGCACGGCAGCCAGGTGCCGCCGATGATTCCCTTGCATACCGGCGCTCCCTTGTGCGGGCAGCGGTTGCGCACCGCGCGGAACTCACCTGTGGCGAGTTGCGTGATACCGATCTCCCGTCCTTCGACTTCTACGATCCTGAACTTGCCCACCGGGAACTCGTCGGCTCTGCCGACGGCGAACTGCTTTTGTTCCTGCGCTGCAGCCATGTGTGTCGATTCCTGATAGGGGTCGTTTACCGCATCCGGAACAAGTTGAGCGCGTTGTCCCAGAATATCTTCTCGCGCTGTGCTGCCGGCAGGCCGCGCAGCGACTGGCCGGGCATATCGTTGTCCCAGTGCGGATAGTCCGTACTGAAGCATAACTGGTCGAAACCCATGAGCTCGATCAGTGTGTCCAGGTCTTTGGGATTGCTCGGTTCGTCGATCGGCTGGGTACTGAAGCGGATTTGATCATGCACGTACTCCACTGGCGACTTCTTAACCCATGGCACTTCATGCCGTAACTGCCGCCAAGTGCGGTCCATTCGCCACAGAAGTGGCAGCAGCCATAGAAAGCCGTACTCCACGAAAATAAACTTCAGCCGCGGAAACTTCTCCAGCGTCCCGCTGAACACGAGGCTATTGACGCTCGATTCGCCCGCCTGGTTGAGGGTCACGTAGCGTTCGACGTAGGAATCGGGGATACCGCCGGCGGACATCGGCACTCCATGGTAAACGCTGTCCGGCCCGGTCACGTGCACGAGTATCGGCAGTTGCGCTTCCTGCGCCGCTTCGTATATCGGCCAGTAGTAGCGGTTTCCCATGAGGATGTTGAGCAGCGGCAGCGACACTGCGACGATCTGGCCGTGCTTGCCGATGCGCCGAATCTCGGCAGCTGCCGCCTGCGGGTCTTGCGAGGGCACAGACATCGCGAGCTTCAGGCGCTTGTCGACCGGCAGCCACTGGTCGATGAGGAAATCATTGAAGGCCGAACACAGCACCACCGATTCATCGGTGCCGGCGAGCGCGCTGCACAGCGCACCAGTCTGCAGGCAGTTGAGCACCGCACCTTCGATGCCGTTCTTCACCAGGAGGTCCTGCACAAGGAAGTGCGGATCGGAGCCAGAGATGCCTCCGCAAGGCGGGCGCGCGTCGAGACGGTTAACGCTGCCGTTGGGATGCTCGTACTTGAGCGGCCGTGCGTGCGAACCGACTTGCGCGTTCTTGCGGATGAAACGCTGCTTCCACGCGTTGGGCATGTAGGGAAAGACGCTCTTGACGCCATCTTTCACGTAGGGATGCACGTCGCAGTCGAGAACCTTTAACGTGTTGCTCTGGCGTGCATGCGGTTTTTCCGGAAGGTCCATGATCCTGTCCTCCTCCTGAAGCAGGCTGTGAACGTTCAACTATACAGCGTCGGCGCCCGAATAAAACGCACCTGGGCCGCTCATTTGACCAGGCCCAGCTCTGTAAGAAGGGCTTTATTAAAAACATAGTCGGCATCGAGGAAGCGCTTCGCGTCGCGACTGCCCATGAAGGTGTCTTCCCACAAGTTTTTCGCGACTTCGGACTGCCACTCCGCAGTCTTGACCGTGCGTGCGAACACCTGCTCCCAGTAGGCAACCTGCTCCGCGCTCATGCCTTTGGGGCCGATCACGCCACGCCAGTTCGGCACCGTCGCGTCCACGCCCTGCTCCTTCCAGGTCGGCACATCTGGCAGTCCTTTCACGCGCTGCGGAGTAGCGACCGCGATGATGCGTAGCTTGCCAGCCTGCGCGTGTGGCAGCACCAGCGTGGCCGCCGAAGTCACGACGTCTATGTGCCGGCCGAGCACCTGGATCACAGACTCGCCCGACGAAGCCAGTACCACTGCCTTCATCTCGCGCACGTCGCCGCCAACCGCCTTGACCACGAGCGCGGCCGCCATATGCGTGGCGCTGCCGAGCGAGCTGCCGACAGCAAATGATGGTTCCATAGGGTCCTTGCGCAAGCGCACGAGCAGGTCGCCCCCAGACTGCATCGACGAACTGGCGTTGACTGCCATGACCGTCGCCTCGTTGAACAGGATAGCGATAGGCGTGAAATCGGTGTAGGCGAACGGGGTGCGCCCCGTCAGATGATTCGCGTAGATGATGCCCGAAACCATGGACAGGTAGTGCCCGTCGCCGCCTTTTTGGTTGAGATAGGCCAGCGCGAGCGACTGCCCCGCGCCAGGTTTGTTCATCACCAGTGTATTGGCGTTGACGATGCCGGCCTCCTTCCAGATGCGCTGCACGCGCCGCGCCGTCGAATCGAATACGCCGCCCGGGCCGGTGCCGATCACGAACTCAATGTTGCGCTCGGGCTTCCACTGTGCCCACGTTGCCGAGGGCAGACCGCATAGGGCGGCCGCCAGCGCGCCATATCGTGCGAGTCGCGGCCATGCTGATGACTGCATCGAATGGAACACGTTCATTCTCCTGTGGTGATGGCCTACGGAACCGCCGCGGCGGCTCGTCTCATGCGACAGGTTCGCGCCGCTCGCATTCGTCGCAATTCATCTCGAGCAGGTCGTGGGTCTGGTGGTGCGGGTCCGAGCCGCTGAAACCGCCGCACCGCGCACGCGCGTCCTCGCGCGGCACGCTGCTGTTAGGTTTCTGTAGCGCACCGGCGGAGTATTGACACTGATTTGCGCGCGCTGGCGTTCGAAGCGCCTGCCCCAAGCTTCAGGCACACAAGGACGAACGCTGAGCGGCCCGTCTCCGGTATGCCGATGCGCGTCGCTCTCGATGACCTTCACGCGCACAGGTTCTTCCTGCTGCGGCGCAGCGCCAGCTTGCGTGTCATTTCGACCTCCTCCGGCGACGAGCTTACAAGCTTGCGCAGGATCGTGTTTACAATATTGTCGTCGATTTGCCCGTTCGCCACTATACCGGTCTTACAATCTGCGGTGGGCGGCTTTTCCGGCCGCTCACGGTTGACAGTGCGCAGACCGGGCACGGACAATACGAACGAGAATAATAACTGCATCAAGGAGCGAGGCTCATGAGCGTGCAACCCCTGCCTGCCGCGCAATCGCCGGAGGCGGCCACCCATTCGCAATCGATCTCCCAGCAGATTGCATCGTTCGCCGCTGAACTGACCTACGACGCGATACCGGAAACGGTGCGCACCTGCGCGAAATATCACATCTTGGATGTCGTGGGCACAGCGCTCGCGGGCTCAAGCTTCGATTTCGCTCAGCCAGCGCTGTCGGGCCTACTCGGCGTCGCCGAAGGGGGCGCAAGTTCGGTCATCGGCATGGGAGCGCGGCTGCCACTGCGCGACGCGGTGCTCCTCAACGGCATCCTCGCCCACGGCCTGGACTACGACGACACCCATCCCGGCGCCATCGTGCACCCATCCTCCAGCGCTTTTCCATGCGCGCTGGGACTAGCCGAACACCTCGACGCCGACGGTCGCGAACTGTTAACCGCGTACGTGCTGGGCGTGGACATAGCGACCCGCATTGGCGTCGCCGCCAAGGGACTGATGCACGGCCAGGGCTTCCACACCACGGGCATCGCCGGCCACTTTGGCTGCGCGGTCGTGGCGGGCAAACTGTTCAACCTCAGTGCGCCGAAGCTCGTGCTGGCGCAAGGACTCGCCGGCAGCACCAGCTCCGCTATGTCCGAGCACCGCGCCGACGGCGCCTGGAACAAGCGCATGCACCCTGGCTGGGCTGGAGTCGGCGGTATCACCGCGGCGGCGCTCGCGCGCGGCGGCTTCATCGGCACGCGCCGCGTCTACGAGGGGCCCGACGGTCTGTTCCGTTCGCATACTGGTAGCCGGTTGCAGGACGTCGATCTCGATGCCATGACCCGCGACCTGGGCCGGCAGTGGCTGATCGAGGAAGTCGCGGTCAAGCCGTACCCGATCTGCCACCTGCTCCACGCCTGCGCCGATGCCGCGCTCGCCATCCGCCGCAAGCATGGCGTCAAACCGCAGGATATCGCCAGGGTGCGCGCGTTGCTGCATCCGGACACCTTCCACTACGTCGCCGAGCCTGCGGACATGCGCCGCCGCCCGGTATCGGACTACATGGCGAAGTTCAGCGTGCAGTTCGTGGTGGCGGCCTGTTTCGTGCGTGGCAAGTTCGGTTTCGCCGAGCTCGAAACCGATGCGCTCAACGATCGCGACATCCTCGCGCTCGCGCAACTAGTGTCCCACGACGCGGACCCCGAATCTGCATTTCCCAAGTATTTTTCTGGCGGCGTAGTGGTGACGCTCAAGGACGGCCGCGAGTTCGTGCACATGGAGAAGATTAACCGCGGCGCCGGGGAACGCGCACTATCCGGTGGAGAGATCGCGGCGAAGTATATGGAAAACGCCGAACTTGCGGTCTCCCGTCCGCGCGCCGAGCGCATCCGGGACGCGGTGCTGGACCTGGACAAGCACAGCGCACGCACGCTCGGCCGGCTGCTCGCCGGGCACTGAGCGGCGCCGGCCGACCCTCATCTAGCCCGAAGCGCAGGAGGAACTATCGATACCATCAAAGGCCAGACAATAATCCTCGGCGCGCTGGGTGGAATCGACAACGCGTCCGGGCATCACTATCCGCCACGCTCGCGCACATGATCGCGCAGCAGTTCTCCGTGGCACGCGGCCATCAAGTGGTCGTCGACAATCGGCCGGCGGTAGACGGCGTCGTTGGCACCGAGTTCGCCGCAAGGTCTGCGCCCCACGACTACAGGCTGATCATCGTCACCAGCAGCCACTTCATGATGCTGCGCCCCGACTTCAAGCAGCGCATGAACCTGACGGCGCTGACACTATGGGCAGCAGGACGCCCGAGGGCTTGAGCGCTTTCGTCAAGACCGAGATCGTCAAATGGGAAAGGATTGCTGCGATCGCCGATCACAAGCCCGCGGAATCCTTCCATCCAACACACCAGAGGAGGTTACGTGCTCCATCCAACATTCCGCCTTGTGTGCGCGGCCGTGATGCTCGCCACAACCGGCGCCGCTACCGCGCAGGCGTATCCAGCGAAGACCATCCGTATCATCGTGCCCTACGCTCCTGGCGGCGGTACCGACACCGTCACGCGCGCGCTCGCGCTACGCGTGACCGAGAGCACGGGGCAGCAGGTCGTCATCGATAACAGAACAGGGGCCAATGGCATCATCGGCACCGAGTTGGTGGCGAGGGCCGCGCCCGATGGCTACCTGCTGGTGATGACCACCAATGCGCTCACCACCAATCCCTGGCTTTACAAGATGCCTTTCGACACAGAGAAGGATCTTGCTCCGATCACCTTCAGTGCGACGACCGACAATCTGCTCGCGGTCCACCCCTCGTTACCCGCGCGCAATGTCAAGGAATTGATCGCGCTCGCCAGAAGGCAGCCCGGCCAGCTCGTGATGTCGGCCTCGGGAGCGGGGCAGCCTTCACACCTCGCGGGCGAATTGCTGAAGCAGACGGGCAAGGTCGACTTCCTGATCGTGCAGTACAAGGGTACCGGCGCCTCGCTCTCCGACCTCGCCGGCGGTCACGTCATGATCACCTTCAGCAGCGTGCCGGGGCTGGTGCCGCTCGTAAACGCCGGCAGACTGCGCGCGCTCGCCGTGAGCGGCCCCAAGCGCAACTCGGCGCTGCCCGAGGTGCCGACGGTGGCGGAAACGCTGCCCGGCTTTGACGTGACGATTTGGTACGGCCTGATGGCCCCCGCAAAGACGCCGCGCGACGTCATCACGCGGCTGCATGTCGAGGTCGTCAAGGCGCTGGCGCGCCCCGACATGAAGCAGTTCCTGGAACAGCGCGGCTTCGAGCCCGGCGGCAATACGCCGGAAGCATTCGCCAAGGTCATACGCGACGATCTTGCCCGCTGGGAGAATGTCATTAAGCAGGCAAGAATCAAGGCTGAATAGCCGCGCGTCGCGAGCGACCGCTGGCGCGTCTTCCGTCCATCCCCGCCTTGACCTTTCCCGACAAAGCCCGACCGCGCCACGCGGCATGGCGCAGCGTGCCGGCCACTCCGAGCTTGCCCGAGGCCCACCGCACGGTGGACGTGCCGCGCGGCGCCGGCATCGCGCGAAAGCTGTTCGCCTTCAGCGGCCCCGGCTACCTGGTCGCGGTCGGCTACATGGACCCTGGCAACTGGGCCACCGCGATCGCTGGCGGCTCGGCCTTCGGCTACACGCTGCTGTCGGTGGTGATGCTCGCCAACCTGATGGCGATCGTGCTCCAGGCGCTCTCGGTCCGCCTCGGCATCGCCACCGGCCGCGACCTCGCCCAGGCCTGCCGCGACCATTACTCCCCGACGACGGCTTTCGCGCTGTGGCTGCTCGCCGAGCTCGCGATCTGCGCCACCGACCTTGCCGAGGTCATCGGCACCGCCATCGCATTAAACCTTCTGTTCGGCATCCCGCTGCTTACCGGCGTGGTGCTCACCGTTGCCGACGTGTTCCTGATCCTGTTACTGCAGTCGCGCGGATTCCGCTACATGGAAGCGTTGATCATCTCGCTGATCGTAGTGATCGGTGGTTGCTTCGGCTACGAGATTCTGCTCTCCGCTCCAGATTGGGCGGCCGTTGCAGCGGGCTTCGTGCCCTCGCCGCGGATCGTAACCGATCCAGCCATGCTTTACGTCGCGATAGGCATCCTTGGCGCGACCGTCATGCCGCATAACCTCTACCTACACTCCTCGATCGTGCAAACCCGGCGCTTCGACGAGAACCCCGAAGGCAGGTGCGAGGCCGCACGCTACGCGACCATCGATTCAACCATCGCACTCATGTTTGCGCTGCTCATCAACGCTTCTATTCTGATTGTCGCCGCTGCAACCTTCCACACCAGTGGCAATACCGAAATAGCCGAAATCCAAGACGCCCACCGCATGCTCGCGCCGCTGCTCGGTGCGACCGCGGCGAGCACAATATTTGCGATAGCGCTGCTAGCCTCCGGGCAGAACTCAGCGGTGACCGGTACGCTCGCGGGCCAGATCGTAATGGAGGGCTTCCTGCGCATCCGTCTGCCGGCATGGCTGAGGCGGATGATCACGCGGTTGCTGGCGATCATACCGGCAGTCGTCGTCACCGCACTCTACGGCGAAGCAGGCACCGCCAAGCTGCTGGTGCTCTCGCAGGTAGTACTAAGCATGCAGTTGCCATTCGCGGTGGTGCCCCTCGTGATCTTGGCCAGTGACCGCGCCAAGATGGGCGACTTGGTCAGTCCGCGCTGGCTCACTCTGCTTGCCTCGGCAATGGCGGCAGCCATCATCGCGCTCAATCTCAAACTGATCTTCGACTTTTTATCGTTCCAACCATAAAGAACCGCCGACGCGCTGCGCGCCCGGTAGTCTTATTTCACCCCGAAAGGAAACACCATGCAACGAGCAACCACCAAGCTGCGGGCGCTGGTCAAGGCCGGCAAGTTCCTCGAGCTGCCCTCCGCCTACGACCCTGTCACGGCACGGCTCGCGCAAAGCCTTGGCTTCAAGTCGGTCTACAACGGTGGATTTGTCACTGGGGCGAGCAGTTGCATCACCGAACCGCTGCTGACCATGAATGAGCAGATTCGCGTCGCAGGCGATATGGCGAACGCGGTCGACATTCCCGTAGTCATGGACGCTGGTGCCGGCTTCGGAGAACCGCTGCATACCATGCGCACCATCCGCGAGTGCATACGCGCCGGGATCGCCGGCGTGCACATCGAAGACCAGATCTATCCCAAGCGCGCGCACTACCATACCTACGCCGCGCACAATATCCCGCTTAACGACTACCGCGACAAGATCCGGCTTGCCTGCGAGCAGCGTGATCAGTCGGACAAGGACTTCGTTATCATCGCCCGTTCCGATGCCTGTCGCATCCAGGGGCTGAAGGAGGCGATAAAGCGCGTCAACCTTGGCGCCGATCAGGGCGCGGACATCGGTATGATCTTCCCCAAAACCCACGCCGACACCGTCAAAACGCCCCGCCTCGCCAAGGTGCCGATGGTCTACGTCCAGAGCCGAGGAAACCGGGACGGCCGCCCCCTTTACAGCTTCCGTCAGCTCGAGGATATGGGCTACATCGGCTGCATCGACGCAATCCTCGCGATCGGCGTGCAGCTTCACTTTATGCGCAAGGCGCTCGCCGAGCTCAGGAAGACGGGTCTCTACACCGGTATGAGCGAGCAGGAGTTCAGGGTCGCACGCAAAGAGGCGGAAGACCTGATCGGGCTCGACAAGTACTACGCCATCGAGCGCGCGACCGTGGAGAAGAAGTCCCGCCGCCGGACCTGAGCCCGCTCGTCGCCGGCGTTCCCGGCGGTTTTTTGCACCGCACAATGTCGACAATATTGTTGACAATTA
>Ga0163144_10003412_pt1 | contig 36196 bp, 49 predicted proteins | sample OliLak19BULKMAT1_FD_123175 | JGI IMG/M metagenome (GOLD analysis project Ga0163144, IMG submission 123175) | Freshwater microbial mat bacterial communities from Lake Vanda, McMurdo Dry Valleys, Antarctica - Oligotrophic Lake LV.19.BULKMAT1 | ecosystem: Environmental > Aquatic > Freshwater >...
CCACGGTGCGCGCGAGCATCTACCACGCGCCCCGCGCCAGGTCTGGGCCGGGCAGCGTGCGCGTCGTCAGCGCCGGCACGAGGGCGGCGCCTGCTTCCAAAACCCCGAGCCGCCGTGCGGCCACCAAGCCCAAGAGCAACACGCCAAAAAGGACCCGCATGGCCGCCACGAAAATCCCCGTCAACCTCTCCCCCCGGTCGAACAGGAAGCCCGCGAGCCAGAGGGCCCGCAGGCCCGCGACACGTGGAGCGAGCGCCCCCCGCAGCCGGCCCAGCCTCCCCGGCGTGTCGGTGCACGAGAAGACCATTCGCAGGACCGCGCCAGGCCGCGCGATGCTCGCCGCCGTCGGCCCCGCCGCCCTCGCGGTGCGCAAGGGCTACGGCGCCCAGTCAGGCCGCTACGCGCCGCGCTTCCGCAAGCTGCAGTGGGAGAAGAGCACCAAGTACCTCGACCGCTCGAGCGGCCGGCGCATCAAGGCCGTGGAGGTCCGCAAGTTCGGCAAGAACCCCATCGGCGGATGGAAAGACATCGCCTCCACGGGCCTTGCGGCCATCGGCGGCGCTGTGGTGTCCGAAATCGTATCGCGTATGGTCGCGACCCGCACGCCCGAGGGCGGCAAGCACCCGTTCTACAGCAAGGACGCCGTGCTCCGCATCCTGGCCAAGCCCACGGGCATGGAGGCCGCAGCGAACGCCGGGCTCATCGCCGTCTTCCTCGGCGGCGCGGGCTTCGCAGCCAACAAGGGCTACGGGATGCTCGCCAACGTGCTCGGCGGCATGGGCTTTGGTGCCATCGCCCACTACGGCGTGCGGGTGTTCGTGCACTACATCCTGCCGATGATCTTGAAGGTCGTGGACGGTAACGAGATGACCCTGGCCAACCAGATTGCGGCCTGGGAGCAGCCCTCGAACGCCGACGCCATCGCCGCGGAAATCAAGCGCACCGATTCGGTCACGAGCGAGGCGCAGCAAGACCCGCTGCCCATGTCCTACAAGACCGGCGATGCCGTCACCGCCGACGGCTACAAGTGGCTGTTGGGGAGGGTGATCGGCGTCGCGCCCCCGCAGCCGGCCCCCGACGCCAAGCCCGCGGCCGGCGGCACCACCGCCAGCTCGCTCGGTGCTCTCTCTGGCCAGGCGCGCATCTTCCAGACCGAGGACGTGCGCGGCCTCGCCGGCCAGGGCGAGACGCACGCGGGCCATGACCACGGCGCGGCGCACGCGCCCTCGACCGAGACCACGCGCGACGTGCTCGCCGCCTACATCAACGGCGACGAAGCCGTCAGCACGACCGGCTGCGGCGGCGGTTGTGGCGGCGGCTCGGGCTGCGGCGGCGGTTGTGGCGGGGCGGGCTCGGGCTGCGGCGAAGGCTGCGGCTGCGACGCCTGCCAGGAGGAGTGGGGCACGCGCCCCGTGCAAGGCGGCCCCCAGGGCGGCGGCACCATGACCCCCACGCGCCCCGGCAACGGCGAGGGCAACGGCACCATGACCCCCACGCGCCCCGGCAACGGCGAGGGCAACGGCACCATGACCCCCACGCGCCCCGGCAACGGCGAGGGCAACGGCTTCTGGGGCGGCTACGACGGCCGGTGGAGCCCCTCGGAACTCGGCAAGCACATCGCCGCTTGCGAGCCTTGCGCACGCGCCGTCGGCGCCGGCAAGCCGATGGTGCACGCGGCCCCTGCGAAGGCCGGCAGCCTGCGCACGCAGCCAGAGCAGGCGCAGGCGAACGACAACGCCGCGGCGCGCTCGACCTACGAGGCGCCCGCCGCGCCCCCCAGCCCCCCGAGCGGCCACCGCCCCGCGTCCCTGCCCCCGCGCTCCAACCCCATCCCGAAGATGAACAACGCCTGGCAGGGCGCCGTGCGGGTCGCTCGCAGCTGAGACGAACGCCGGGGCTCATGCCCCGGCTGCCTGCGCCCTTCCCCTCGTTTCCCCTCTGAAAGGTTCTCATGGCCCAGACCGCTGCTCGCCCGACCAACCGTTCCCTGCAGTCCCGCACAGGGAAACCCATCAAGCTCACCGCGCAGGAAGACCGCCTGCGCAACATCTCGAGCTACGTCAACGACAAGCGCCCCGGCTCGTACAACAGCGAAAAGACGCATGCGGTGTGTGACAACCTCCAGGAAGCCCTGGATTGTCCGATCACCGGTCTGCCGCAGACGATGTATGCGCTGCAGCACAGCGAGTTCGCGCTGACGGACGCGCTCGCCGACCAGCGGTTTGACGACGAGATCAACTACTTCGCGATGAGCGTGTCGTCTCAGGTCGCCTCCGACCAGAGCGGGAACCTCATCGCCACCAGCTCGCCCCGCTCGCCCTTCCTGGCCAAGAGCATCTGCCTGGTGGTGTGGGTAGACCCCTGGCAGGCGACCATCGCCGGCCGCTCCTCGACGCTCTCCACCAGCGCGCCGGACAACAGCGTGGATGTCCCGGTGTTCACGGGGGCCGTTCCGTTCGTGGCCGACGGCACCAACCGGCCCGCGAGCTTCCGCCTGGGCTGGGATGTGCTCGAGGCGGCGCAGTCGTACCTGGCCTCCTACCGCATCAACCTCTGGCTCGGCGGGCAGCTGAAGGTCGTTGACGAGCTGCTCCGCCACGTCGGCACCATCGAGAGCAACAACAAGGCCTGCGGCTACGGCAACGCCCAGCGCAGCATCGCCGACTGGATTTTCGACTGCAACCGCCGGCAGGCCGAGAACGGGTCCGATCAAGTCTTCCTGCCCATCACCGCCTCGGCGAGCGGGCAGACCTTCGTGGGCAATCTGCCCCCGCTCGTCGACCAGACCGTGGGCTCCGTGCTCGTGGAAGGGGCCTTCGGCACCTGCTTCCCCATCCGGCCGATGCTGCTGCTCCCCGGCATGCCGGTCGACGTGCAGATGATCCGCGAGGTCGGGTCGGACGTCGACCACGACCGCCTGCTCCGGAGCGCGAAGTTCAACGGCGTGCAGCGCTACGCCCCGGCCTACACCGACACGCTCGCGGGCAACCTTGGCTACGCCTGCGATGTGCAGTTCAAGTACGGGCAGATGACCATCGGTCTGATGTACCGCGGCCTGCAGCTGACCCCGCGCTGCTGCCTCGATTACTACTACAACTTCGGCTGGTGGCAGTCGCCCGTGTTCGAGCAGGACGCCGCACGGCGCAAGCTCGAGACGTACGCCAACAGCCTCGGGATGCGGCTGCCCTTGCCCCGCGACCCGCGCGAAGGCGTGCCCGTGCTCTCGGGCTTCGAGAACAACGAGCAAGATCTGGCGGAGCTGGAGAAGCTCTACGACCCGAAGTTCACGCAGGGTCCGGGCGGCAAGCAGTTCGCGCGCCTCGGCACCATCAACCCCTGGGAAACCCCCTGAGCCGCTGGGGCGGGTGGGCAGGGGCGGATTTGACAGCCGCACCTGCCCACCCGCCCCTTCCACAGGGAACCGTTACCTAAGGGAACCAACGCCATGGACTACCATACGCTACCCGCCTGGGTGCAGCAGGCCCTGCGCCAGGATGCACGCTGGGGCTACTTCGCCCTGCGGGCCAGGGACGAGGTGCCCCAGGCGTTCAACTACTCGGGCACGTTCACCGACACGAGCGACCAGCAGTCGCCCATCATCCTGGAGCCCGACCAGGCCATCCCGGCCGACATGTATATCCAGGAGATGGGCTACGATGTCGAGCGGCCCAACTTCGCGCCAGGCTCGGTGTTCAAGGCGCAGAGCGACATCGCCAACGCCTACCAGCCCGGCATCAAGGTGCTGCTCGAGGTGGGCGGCGGGTTTCTGGGAGACCAGTACAACGTCAACATCGGGCTCTCCAAGATCCAGATGGTGATCCCGAACATCCGCCAGCTCGGGCAGGCCAACTGCGCCTGGCCAGGCAAGTGGTACATGACCTACAGCCAGCAGCTGATCATCAACTGCTTTCTCACGCGAGACCTGGGCACGACGGAAGTTCCCTACGAGGTAAACGTCGTGCTGCACGCCAAGCGCATCGCCTGCCCTGGCTTCAACCTGATGACGGCCAAGGACGCCATCGGCAGGCTCGAGGACGAGGAGGGGCTGCGCGGGCTGCCCAAGAATCTGGTCGTCAAGCCGGACTTTTCCGAAGAGCAGCTTGTCCATGGCCTGGGGGCCAACCCGCATGCGCAGCTGAGGCCCTACACGACCCTCGACCAGTGGAAAGCCGCTGCCTCGGGCGCCAAGAGCCGGCGGCGCTGATGTTCCTCGACCGATGCCACAAGTGCGGGCGCCTGGCGCAGATCGTCGAGCGCAATTCGCGCTGCTACGACCCGGACCTCGACGGCATCGGCTCCTCGAGCAAGCTCGCGGCCCGCTACAACACGTTCATCCCGGTGCTGCAGCCGTTCACGCCGAGCCGCACCGAGCGGTACCTGATTCAGATGGCGTCCGAGGAGGTGCCGGACGGCTACCGCTGCACCGTCACTTCCTTGTGGCAATACCTGGAAATCGGCAGCTACCAGCCCGTGGGCGTGGGCGACGACCGGACGACGCAGCTGGTGCCCTGCCAGGTGCTCAGCCAGGGCTTCAAGTTTCCTGATGGCAACACCACATGGTCTCTCCTGTGGCGCCCAGGCAAGCCCTACAACGACAGCCGCCCTGACCCGATTCAGCGCCCCGGCACCTACCGCGGCCTGCGGGCCCAGGGCTCAGCCCTGCTCTACAACAGCTTCAACCCGCGCTATACCCCGCCCAACGCGGGCGACCCGGGCGGCGACCCCATCGGCTCGCTCACGGGCTTTACCCATCTGCGCAACCCCGTTTCGGGCCAGAGCCTGCAGTTCGCCTATCAGGTCGATGGTCCCGGCACGCTGCACTACGTGGTGAGCGTCTGGCAGACCAACCCCCTGACGCGGCAAATCTGGACGCCGCCCAACAACATGGACCTGGGCGCCTTCTCCCGTGAGGAGCGGTACATCTGGGCCATGGACACGATCGAAACCCCCGGCGACACCAAGGCCCGCTACACGCACGTCGGCGGCGGCTTCAGTGCGCAGGGCAGGCCGCTCTGCTGCGAGAACGACCGGCCGGGCGTATGGGATGCCCTCACGCACCAACCGGCCATCCACGTTCCCATCAACGCACCCGGCAACGAGAGGCCGTCATGAAGAACTTTATTCCGATGGCGGCGCGCCAGGTGCTGGCCAAGCCCTACACGCTGCAGGCCGGCGACACGCCGTGGAGCATCGCGCAGGCCTTCGGGCAGGGATGGGCGGGGTACAAGGAGCTCGTCGGCGCCAACCTCCACCGCGAGTTGCTCACAGACGCGATGCCCCCAGGGCACCCTGCGACGTTCGGCAACCTGCGCGAGGGGCAACTGATGCACTTGCCGGCGTCGTGGGCGCCCGCCGTGCGCCGAGCCGGGGGCATCGCCGTGCTTCGCGACATGCTCGACTTGCTGCGCGGGTTCATGCAGGGGGTGCTCCTCCGGAAGCTGGAGCAGGAACAGAAGAAGGGCATTCCCCCGAAGTTCAACGAGGGAATGAACGAGCGCATCGTGAACGCGGCCACGCAGTGGTACCGCCAGGCAAACCCGAACACGCCCGTTACCGATGTGCTGGCGCTGCCGTTCATCAACTCGGCCATCGAGTGGGCCCAGCTGTTCGGAATCAAAATCCCGATGGCGCACGCCGACGGTCTGCCGTGGACGGAGGTACCGTGGCTGGGCGTGCCGTTCGAGCGGGTGCCCTGGACGGCCATCAACTGGGCAGCCGTCAGCCAGTGGGTCAACGCCAACGTGCAGCCGGGGCAGGTGCAGAACCAGATTTTCCAGAACGACTGGTCAAAGGCCAACTGGAAAGGCACCACCTTTTTCCAGAACGACTGGTCAAAGGCCAACTGGAAAGGCACCACCTGGCCGAAGATCCCGTGGGGCAGCATCCCCTGGGTGCTCGTGCCCTGGTCGCTCATCCCCTGGCAGAAGCTCACCCAGGCCAACAAGTGGGTCGCCATCCTCGCGGCCATCTCGCCCGACCCTCAGAGCGCCACGGTGGCGTTTATTAACGCCATGCGCGACGTGCTGCCGCCCCCCGTGGACGACGCCGGGCCGCCGGTCGACGACTGCGCGCCGCCGAGGTTCAAGACCCCCGAGGGCAAATGCCTCTGCCCTCCGGGCACGGTCTGGAACCTCGACACCAAGAAGTGCCAGCCCAAGGGGACCCACCCCCCAGGACCCGACGCCCCCTGCCCCGAGGGCGCGGGTTTTCATCGCGACACGCATGGCAACTGCGTGCCCAACGTCACCGACCAGCCTCCGCCCCCCGAGCCGAAGAAGGAGGGGTTCCCGTGGGGAACACTCCTGCTGCTCACCGCGGCAGCCTTCGCGGGCGCGGTCGCCACCGGGGCGGCCAAAAACTTCATGGAACCTGACAAGAAGAAAGCAACGAGGGCTCGGCGATGACGATCCAACATGCTGGGCAGAATGGCGACACCCTCGGCGCGGGCAGGCCTGGCTCCGGCCCCGCGTCACGCCAACGCTTCACCAACCAGATTGTGACGCCGCGGTTTCGTTTCGTCGCGACGATACCGGTTAAATTCAGCAAGGACCCCAACGCCCCCAGCTACAAGGTCGGTCAGGAACTGCCCCCAAGCATGGGCCTTGCGGCGACCTTTGACCCCCGGACTCAGGCCTACACGCTGAGCATCAAGGGCAAGGCCCTCTATGTCTGGGATGGGTTTACCGGCAAATGGATTCACGAGGCCGGCGCCGATGGGTACCACACGCCGGTCAAGTTCAAGACCTACGCGGTCGGCATTCTCGACCGCGACAGGCCATGCCCAGGGAATTTGGTGCACACGACCAACGGCCCGGACTGCACTGTGGTGGTTGACTGGAAACAGACACCACACCCAGAAGATGGAATCGTCTCCGAGCAGCTCTCCGCCAGCCGCCCCCCCACGTCAGGCCGCAACCGCCGCGTCGCCACCCGCAACGACCGCGTGAGGCTCAACGCCCAGAACAAGCTCGTGTACGTCGTCCAGGCGGGCGACAACGACGCGAAGATCCTGCGGTACTTCAACCAGCCACCCGAGCAGTACTTCAACCTGCTCAGGCTCAATCCGCACAAGCGCACCGACCGGGTACGGGGCATCCCGAAGTTTCGCCGCCTGGTGGTCGGCGAGCGCATCTTCATCCCGATGGCCTGGCAGATGGCGCGCTCCTCGCCCGCGAACGCCAACCGCACGCGCGGCTTCGCGCTGCTGGCGGGCCTTGCCGCAGCGGACCTGAAGCTCGCCCAGCAGGGCCGCGCCATCCGGCTCTTCAACCTCGGCAAGGGCGCGGACCACTGGGGGCGACGCACGCCGGCTCTCGGCAAGATGGTTGCCACCGTGGGGGAATGGGGCTGCCCTGACGGCCAATCTCCGACGGGCGAGTTTGACGACGACTGGAACCCCATCTGCGCGCCCTCGGGCAATGGCGGCGGGGGGGACGAGGAAATCCCCGTCGACGTGCCGGACTGTGCGCTCAACTGGCAGCAGCCGTGCGGCACGTCTGGCGACCCGAACTACGTCGACGGGACGCCGGGGCTCATCTCGTGCGAGGGCAACTGCATCCCGTTCGAAGACCCGAACGTCGGCATGAGCTGCCCCCAGGGCATGGTCGGCGTGAACGGCGACCCGAACAACGGCTGCGTCTTCCCGGGCCAGCCGTGCGACCTGGCCAACCCCACGGGCGCCATCTACGACGAGAACGGCTTTTGTATGGAGGTCGGCGCCCCCGGCCCGACCCCCGAGCAGCAGGCCTGCGGCGGCGTGGGCTGCAACGGCGCCACCTCGTACTGGTCGGCCGGTGAGGGGCGCTGCCTGCTCAACAGCTACGGTCAGGACCGCCTGAACGCCGCCGACCAGCTCGGCGGGGGGTGGGAGTACGACCCCTGCATGGACACGTACTACAACCACGTGCTCAGCCCCCCCGTGGACGGCCAGGGCAGCCTGCCCGGCGTGCCGCCCCCCGCGGAATGCCCCGAGGGCTACAAGCGCGAGCTGGTCGGCGGGCCCTGCGTCAAGGTTGCCACGGGCGGCGGCGGCGGAGGCAAGCCGGGCGGCGGCGGGGGCAACCCGGGCGGCGGCGGAGGCTCCGGCGGGGGAGGCAACCCGGGCGGCGGCGGGGGCAACCCGGGCGGCGGCGGAGGCTCCGGCGGGGGAGGCAACCCGGGCGGCGGCGGGGGCAACCCGGGCGGCGGCGGAGGCTCCGGCGGGGGAGGCAACGAGAAGCCCGCGGCCGGCAAAGCCGCCGAGAAGGGCCTCAGCATGGGCGCCAAGTTCGGCATCGGCGCCGCGCTGCTCGCCGGCCTCGCCCTGCTTGCCAAGGCGGCGAGCGGCCCCGCCACAGGCGGCGGCGGCAAGAAGAAGGCCCCCGCCAAGAAGAAGCCTGCGTCGCGTCCGCGGCAGCTCGCCCGTCGTTGATTTACTGACCGTTGACCCAAGGAACCACCACATGTCCGCTCTGCAAGTCGTCGATGCTGCCTGCAAAGAACTCCTCTCCACGCGCCCCAACACCGATGCGATGGCGCGCTTTTTCCTCGCGCTCGTGGTGGCAGCCGGCGCCGCCGGGGCCAGCGGCCTTACGGGCGTTATCATCGTTGACGGCACGAACGGCGACGATGCGACGGGCACGCGGGGATCGTTCATGCCGTTCCGCACCGTCCAGGCGGCGCTCAACGTGGCCCAGGCCACCGATTACGTCTGGATCACACCCGGCTCATACGCCGGGCCGATCACGCTGCCTGCGGTCAACAACCTGACCCTGATGGGGCTGTCGCCGGCCACCGGCGCTGTGACGCTGACGGCCAGCTCCGCGCAGGACACGCTCTCGCTCCTGACAGGGGTCACCATCAACGGCCTGGTCCTCGAGAACCTCACCCTCTCGAACAGCAGCGCGGGTCAGGCGCTCAGCATCGGCAGCAGCGCCGTTACCCGGTTTGACAGCGGCGGCGAGGGCCTGGTGCTCCGCAACATCACCGCCTCGAAGGTCAAGCTCGAGAACCTCGGCACCGTGAACGTGTACGACAGCATCATCAGCACGAGCCTCGACGAGCGGGGCTGCGGGAAGGTGACGTACAACAACAGCAGCATCACCGGCTACATCCAGCACTACCTCGACGCGACCAGCAGCACGCAGCCAACCAGCACGGGCCGCGTGGGGACGTTCTTCCGCAATTGCCGCTGCAGCACCTCCTTTGTGCTCTCCGGTGCGGTCTCGACGGATATTGACGCTGACACGATCCTCTTCTGTCAGCTCAACGCCTCGGCGCTCTCGCCGAACGTGGTCGGCGCGCTCGACCCATGGCTGCGGTGCACGGCGCTCATCGGCAACGGCAGCAACGCCAATTTCGTCATCAACGATGCCTTTACCGGTATCAACATCGGCTTTGCCAACGTCGCCTGGCAGACGGCCCCGGCCGCGGGCGCCGCGGGCTTCGACCTGTCGGGCTGCCGTTGCTACGGCAAGGCGTTCATCGAGTTCCTGTTCGACCTGAACGCTGTTGTGCTGGACGTGAAAAAGTACCAGTTCGCATGCACCAATGCGTTCATCGCCGACGACCTCACCGTCAAGCAGACCCCCGCGCTCGCTGGCGCGCAGCGGTACTACATTTCCTTCAGGAACTGCCAGCTGGGCACGCCGGGCCAGGTGGGCGTGCAGGCCGGCAGCCCGACGGTCCAGGCAGACCGTTGCGACCTCGATATCCGCGGCTCGACCCGCCAGAATGTCGTGCTCTCGGCGGTCAACGCCGGCACCATCGATCGGGACTACGCCTTCAAGAAGGGCCAGGTTTGCGGCGCTGGCGCCACGCTGCTCACCTTCGCGGCCAACTTCACCGCCGAGCCGCCATTTCCCGCTGGCGCGACCATCAACGTCATCACCACGCAGGCTGTCGCGCTCGCGGGTGCCCAGGCGGGCGATCTGCCCGTGGTCTCCGCCGACACGGCCGCAGGCTTCACGCTCACCAGCGTCGCTGGCACCACGGTGAACATCACCGTCCTTCGCGGCCCGAACTTAGCCTGTGACCGCCTATCAGGACTTCGCAGCGCGCGTCGAGGAGTGGTGCGCCGGGGGGCGCGGCACCGACCTCTTCTCGCGCCTGCTGCGGAGCCTCACCCAGGCGCTCGGCCAGGCCAGCGCGACCACGGGCACGGTCGACGTCACCGGCTCGGGCACCATCGACCTCACCGAGGCGCAGCTCTTGGGGTCGAGCCCCCTGGTGCTGGTGGGCGTGCTCTCCGGCGACCGGCTGGTACGCATCCCGAACATGCCCTTGCCCGTGCGGCTCATCCAGAACGGCACGACCGGCATGCACCTCCTGGCCCTCTCCACGGTGAGCGGCTCCGGGCGCCTGCAGCTCGCACGCACGCAGATCAAGGACTTCTGGAGCACGGGCGGCGTCTCGCCCGAGGTGCAGTCCAGCGACCCCTACTCGTACCTCTTCCGGAGCAACGTCTCGCTCGTGGGGGCCATCGGCAACCACGACACGCCGCTCTTGCGCGTGCCCCAGGGGCTGCTCATCACCCGGGCCGATCTCGTCACCACCGAGGCGGTGGCCGGCGGGGGCACCGCCACCGCAGCCCTCGGCAGCGCGGCGCCCTTCACCCAGGTGCTGGATGCCGCGGTGGTGGGCGCTCTGGGCACCGTGATCGGCGAGGACAGCGCCAACTTCGGTACGAGCGCCTTTGACACCGGCTCGGTGCAGATCCTCGCCGACACCAACCTATCGCTGCGCAACGCGGTGAGCATCGGCGCCGTGACAGCGGGCGAGCTAGAGGTCACCGTCCTGGGGCTGTTGACAGGCAGCACCCAATGACCTCGCGGCGGGTGGTCGTCGAAGGCCGGCTCGTCACCGTCGACGGGGTGCCCTGGCGGGGCCCCAAAGGCTTCTCGCTGATGACCCCCAGGCTCACCCCCGAGGAGCGCGCCGAGGCCCTGGGTAGGCTCGCCGAGCGGCTCATCGCGCAGGGCGCCTGGACCGCCTCGGCCGGCCAGCTCGAGGGCGACGCCGAGCCGCTCGACCCGGCGACATCGCGCGACGACAGCCCCGCCGGGCCCCCGACCCCCAGAGACCCCGCGGTCGCTGCCGGTGAGATGGTGGACCGCCCCGCCGGCCCCAGCGTCTCCAAGGCCGGGCGGCGCGGGGTGCTGACCTTCGACCCGGCCGACCCGGGTGGCACGGCGGCCATCGACGGCGTGCCGCTCGGCGAGCTGTTCTCGGCGCCGGCCAGCAAGGAACGCAAGGCGTGACCGGCAACCTCCGCCTGCTCGTGCAGCCACGGCACAAGGCCGCCAACGTGCCCTTCGGGCAGGGGCTCTACCTCGCGACCAACAGCCTCACCACCGCGCAGATGTGGCTGCCCGACTGGAAGGCCTCGGGGTTTGACGCCGCGTTCGGGCCCACGGCCACGCTCTTTGTTGACCCGACCGATGGCGACATGGCGCTCATCAACGCCCTGGGCAACAGCCCGGCGTTCGGGACGATGAGCCACTCGTTTCTCTGCCCGCCGGGGGTTACCGAGGTCACGCTCGAAATCAAAATCAAGCTCCCGCAGGGCGCGGTCGCGAACACCATCAACAGCGGGCTCTTCCTGCCGGCGTACGCTGGATACGTAAACGGTATCAACCTCACGGTGCTTCCGACGCCCGCACTGGCGACCCATACGCTCGTCTACTCGGGGCTCACGCCGGGGCTCGTCTACCATCCAATCTGGAACTTCAATTTCCCCGCGCAAGCACCCACGCTCGTCAAGAGCATCCGGGTGATTCCGACCACCGGCGCGGGCATCTTCGGCGGGGTGTTCTACCGCGCAACGCTGGTGCCCGGCACGGCGATCTACGACGGGCAGCCAGAGGCGATGTTCTCGGCCAGCTTCCCCACCGTGGAGAACATACACCGCTGCTCGAGCAACACCCGGTACGCCTTCTATACGGACGCAACCGCCGTCACCGTGGAGTCGTTCAACCAGGACGCGACGTTCCCCCAGTACGTCGGGGTGGGCACGCAAATTAACAGCGTCCCCGGCGGCCTGGTCGGCACCGGAGCCGGGCTCACGCTCAGCAACGTATCGCTCGCCGCCGGGCGCAAGCGCCTGGAGATTTACGAGCCGCCGCTCTGGCTGCCGCCGATGCCTGGCAGCAACAGCTGGGCGGAGTCGGTGTACTTCGGGCCGTGCACGAAGCTGTACAACCCGGGCGAGCTGTTTCCTGACGGCACCACGTTTCTTTACGACGGGGATTCCGTCACCGCCGGCTTCTACGGCGACCCCGGCAAGTCGGCGACGGCCCTTTCGACCAACCAGGGGCGCTTCAAGTTCGCGCTGCGCGCCGCCGCCGGCCAGAGCCTGCTCGACATCGCGCCCAACCCCGGCGTGGCCGCCACGTACATTGCGCTACTCGCCGCCGTCTCGTACGACACCTACTACTTCGGGCTCGGCGCCAACGATGCCCTGCTCGGCACCTTCGGGGGGCTGGCGGGCTTCCTTGCCGCGCTCGAGAACTACCTTGACCAGTACCTGGCGGCCAACCCCTCCAAACTCGTCGTGGTCCAGTCGCCGCTTGCCTGGGCCGCGCCCCTTGACCCGGTGGTCGCCCCCTACCGCACCGGCATGCAGGCCGTCGCCGCAGCCCGGCCGCGCTGCCGGTACATCAACGGCTTCGACCTCTTGCCGCAGTCGTTGCTCATCGACGACTTCCACCCCGCCCAGCCCGGCATGGACTACCTCACCGTGAGCCGCACCGCGGCGCTCGTCGCCCTGGGGTTTTGAGATGAACCAGCTCGACGACGCACGGGCGCTCGTTTTGCAGTGGGCGTCCGGCTTTTCCGGACGCCCCTTTCTTGCGCGCACGCTCGGCGCCATCGTCGAGGCCATCGCCACCACGCCGGGGCCCGTCGGGCCCACGGGGCCCATCGGACCAGCGGGGGCGACTGGAGCCACGGGGCCCATCGGACCAGCGGGGGCGACTGGAGCCACGGGGCCTATCGGACCAGCGGGGCGACTGGAGCCACGGGGCCCATCGGACCAGCGGGGGCGACTGGAGCCACGGGAGCCACGGGTGCGGACGGTGGGGAAAGGATGGCATACCAGCTGTCCGAGACGGTTGGCGATGGCGCCGACGGATCTTCGGTTCCGCTCCCGTACGCGGCATTCGACGGCACCATGGGGGTTCAATACCTGGCCGCCAATCCGCCGCCCATCCTGGGCGTCAAGTTCTATTGGCCCGGCGGCATTGGAGCGCTCACCGTTCGATGCTCTCTCTATGTGGCCAGCGCGGCCACCGCTGTGGCCACCGTGAACGTTCCTGTGAACGCCGCGGGCCTGTACGAAGGCACGTTCGCTTCCCCGTACACCCTGACGGGGCTTGAGGCCCACCAGTATTTCTACGTCGGGGCGTATGAGACATCGGGGGCGTGGTTCTATGTCTTGACGGTTCCCGTTTCGCTTCAGTTTCCATTCGTGGCTGGTCCTGGAATCGTTTGCGTCGCGTCCAGGTATGGGGTTGGCGACGCCAAACCCACGTTGACCTCAGGCTCCGACAGATACGCTGTCGATGTTGTCGTTTTACATCCGACGAGAGGGCCTCAACGGAGGGGCCTTCCGCGCTTGGCCTTGGGCATCGCGCGCACCAGACGCAGGTCAGCGGCACGGCCATGGTGGGGCAGCTCGTACAGGTCGCCGGGCACATCAAAGGCGCTCGGCCACGCGGAGGTCCGCTCGAGCACCACCGAGGTCGGCGGAATGCCGTGTCGCGAAGCGAGCGCCTGCCAGGCGTCAAAGGCTGCGTAGGCGAGCACGAAGGTGGGCACCTCCGGCACGAGCGGGCGCCCCTGCGTGCTGCCGAGACTCACGACGAAGAAGAGATGGGGCGTGTCCATCAAGGCTTCCCTGTGACGGCCCAGCCGAAGTTACAACCGAACACGGGAGCAGCTCCCTGGTAGCTGGCGTCGATGTGGAGAACGACGTTGCCCGTCACCGCGTCGGCAAATGCGATCGTCAGTTCCACGCCGACGGTGCCCGTCCATGCGATGTCAGGCCCAGGCAGATGAAACGTGCAAACCTGCTTGAGCAAGCAGCCGGCAAGCTGAGACCCTGGGCATGAGCCGCAGTTCATCTGGGCAGGTTCGCAGCTGAAGTGCCCCGGGCCTTCGCCCTGAGCCCACCCGGGCGAGCCGAGCAGGCCGCCCTGCCCAAACGTCGCCGTCCAGCTCTTCTCTGCCCCCGAAAGCCCCCAACCCCACCCGACCGGTTGATCGCCACAGAGACCCATTGAGTTGGGGTGGTCGGTGAGCAGTTCGACGGTGACGGTGCCCCCGTCACACGCCCCGGCGACTCCGCCCGCTCCGGCGCTCGGCTCACCGCCCGCTCCGGCCTCGCCGCTCGAGCCGCCAGCGCCGGCCTGGGGTAGGCCGCCCTGCCCCCCAGCTCCGCCCGCTCCGCCTGGCCCGGCCTCGGCGCCTCCCTCGCCAGCCGTGCCGCTCGAGCCGCCCGCCCCGCCCGCCCCGCCGGGCGCCGACCCCCCTAGTCCGGCCGTCGCCCCTTGGCCGCCAGCGCCGCCGGCACCGGCTGGGCTAGAACCGGCCGCGCCGGCCTGGGCTAGTCCACCGGTGCCGCCAGCTCCCGCGACCCCGCCTGCGCCGCCTGCGCCGCCGGCGGCGCCCGAGGAGCCGCCGGCTCCGGACGCCATGCCCCCCTGGCCTGCGCCGCTGACGGCGCCTCCCGAGCCCGCGCTGCCGGCGGGGGCGCCCGCAGCGCCCGCTCCGCCCACTTCGCCGCAGAGCCGACCGCAGCGCTCACCGCCTGCGCCGGCCCCCCCGGTCTCGCTCGACTCGCTGCTCGAGCCGAACGCATCGCCGCCGCACGCTGCCAGCAGCGCGCACACCAACATCAAGATCGACCGCATGTGTTGCCTCGCTTCCCCTCGACCACGTACCCTCGGCCTCCGCCCCACCCGCTCACCCGCCCGCCGCGTCTTGCTGTGCGACCCGCGCCGTTCCATGGCGCGACCCGCGCTTCCCCTCGGACCGGTGGACGGACGCGAGAGGGTGGGGTGTTTCCCTAACGCATCATCGCCACCCGACCCGCCCGTCAGGATGCGTTGCCTGGCCCTGGCACCATCGGAGGGCGGCGGGCCTTCCTCGCCCTCGCCCGTGCGCTCGCCCTTGTCCAGGTTGTCAGGACGACTGAGGGTCGAGACCATGGGCGGCTCGTCCGCTGGCGGGGGCGGCTCGGGCAGCTCAACCTGCATCGTCGCCCGCAGCAGCTGCCACAGTTCCGACGGAACCTCAGCGGTGACCCCGGGCTGACCCACTACGGGGCGCGTCGCACGCCCGAGTTCCTGGAAGGCACGATATCGCGCGTCGTACTTCGCAAGCTGCCGCTCGCAGTGGGAGAGCCACTCATCCTCCGACCGAGCCTCGCCAGCGGGTCTCGGGGGCGGCTCGGACCAGGCCCGGCAGGCCTGGGCCGCGTTTTCGATCGCAGCCTCGAGTTTGGAATGGAGCGCGCCGACGGGCATGGTGACGGGTGCGGGCATGGTGGGTCCTCTCGCGTGGGTCAGATGAAACAGTACGCCTGCGGTGAGCCACGGGGCGCGGCCATCCGGGCGCCGAGCATGAATGCTCCACCCAAGAGCATGACGCCAGCGAACACCTGGCCCACGAGGTGACGGTGCGGGTTGAAGTCCTGAGACCCGCGGCAGTAAGGCTCGCGAGGATTGCAGCGGTCCATTATGGCGCGGGCTCCGGCAGAGGCGGTAGGCCGTCGAAGTTCGGGGGCTGGCCGTTCGCCAGGGCGAGGCAGGCCATCGGGTCGTTGAGCGCCTGCATCAGCCGCTCGGCGCGCTTGTACATCGGGCCATCGGTGTAGGTGTATTCGTTATCCGACGGTTCCCAGTCCTCGGGCGGCTCGTCCATCTCGCCAACGAAGTAGGTCAGGCACCCGCCCACGCCGCCAAGCCATGCGCAGATGACCCACTGGCCGCCGCGCTCGTCGATGACGAGTGAGTCGCCGTCGCTATCGTCGAGCCCCAGGGTTTGAATCTCCATCGCGAACTCCTGCAGCGTCAGCCGCGGCCTGGACGGGGGCTGCAGCTCGAGGTCGAAGGCCTCGGCGGGATAGAGCATCTGCAGAATCGGCTCGAGCTGAAACCCGCGCATGTGAATCTCGAGGTGCATCATGCCGTACCGCAGCGGCTCAGCAGGCGGCCCCAGTTCGGGCGCGTAGACGAACTCTCCCGGTCCGAGCGGCGGGCTCTTCCAAGCAACGTTGCCCGTGATGTCGTCGTAGGTCGGAGCGAGCAGTTCGGGGGCGTAGACCGAACACCACGCGGGTAGCCTGTTGCTATCGGCCACCAGGCCAAGGTAGCGCTCCAGGTCGGCCCCGCGCTTGGCCAGGTCGTCAGCAGGCGTCACCGGCACGGGCAGCAGCTCGGGGGCGGGCTCGTAGGGGGCGCCAAAGAGCGTACGGGGCCGCGGCAAGCCGTAGAGGGGGTTGTCCAGCCACGACGTGTCGCGCTGAGCGATGGCCCCGCGCACCTCGGGCGGCGTCTGGGCCACGCTGGGGAGCGCCCAGGTCATCGCTTCTTCGTGGCCTTGGGCTGCGCTTCCCGCGGCGGCTCGAACTTGTCGCGTATCGCAAACCGCACGCCCTGGCGCCCGACCTCCTTCTGCGTGAGTACGCCGGCACGCACGAGCATGTCGGCGATGGCCACGAGCTGCTCGCCGTAGGCATCGCGCGTGGCCACCGCTTCGTCCAAGGCCTTCTTGAGCCCCTGAATGCGGGCAACGGCCCCCTTGGGCGGAGGGCTGGCGAGCTTGGAGGTCTTCATCGAGCACCTACATCCCCAGCTCCGGCAGGGGGGGCATCACAGACTTTTCCATCACTTCTTCTCCGGGTAGGGGACGTTGAGCAGCTGCACGGCGCGGGCGGCGGCCTGAGCCGGGCGGCGGTCGTACTTCATGGTGGTGTTGACGCTGGCGTGACCCATCAGCCCACGGACGAGCAGCACGTCCGCGCCTGAATCAAGAAGCGCCGTTCCGAAGGTGCGGCGGAAATCGTGCGTGCGCAGCTCGAGCACGCCTGCGCGCTCGGCCAGCTCGGCGATGCTCTTGGCGACGGCGCGGGGGGTGAGGCCTCGCCGCTGGATGGCCCCGCTCTTGTCCACCGGCACCAACAGCGGCCCCGGCCAGTCGCCCCGCACCTCGAGCCAGCGCGCCAGCGCGAGGCGCGTGCCGGCGGTGAGGGGCACCAGGCGCTGCTTGTTGCCCTTGCCCATCACGCGCAGCTCGGCCGCCCCGGGGCTGTAGTCGCTCACCAGAAGGCGCGTGGGCTCCGAGAGTCGCAGCCCCCCGCCGAAGAGCAAGGCAACGATGAGGGCCTGCTGGACGCCTCGGGGCCTGGCGTAGTCGCAGGCCTCGAGCAGGGCGCGTATTTCCGTCATGGTGAGCGCTCGCCCGGCCATCAGCCGCTCGCCCCGGATGACGGCGATGTCGCGGGCCTGGGCGTGGTGCTCGGCCGAGAGCAGGCCGAGCTTCCAGGCAGCCTTCAGCACGCCGCGCAGGGCGGACAGGTGGCGGTTGGCGGTGGTGGGGCTGCCCTGGCCGTCGAGCTGCCCGCGCACAAAGGCCGAGTGTTCCCAGCGCCACTGCTCCCAAGGGATGGCCTCGGGGCTCGGGGCGCCAATGAGCTTGGCGATGGTGCGCAGGCTCGAGCGCATGGTCTCGCGTGAGCGCTCCGCCATCGTGTCGAGGTAGGCGTCGACGGGGCTGCGGGTCGATGGGCCGAGGGTCGAGACCGGGGCCAGGGCGAAGGGCACCAGGGCGAGCTCGGCGCCGTCAGGGAGCTGAGCGGTCATGGCTCGAGCACCAGCCGGTACCGGCGGCCTTCCAGGTCGAGAAAGCGCGGCACGAGGCCGCCGTCCTTCTGCACCTCGAGTGCGAGCGTGCCGCTGCGAGCCATGCACACCCGGTGCGCCGCCTCCTGGTGCTGGCTCGTGCACGACTCGTCGATGGGCACCTCTTCATGGCCGGTGTGCGCCTTGTTGATGGCTCGGAAGGCGCTCGAGAGTTCGCCTGACGCCTGGTGCAGATGAACGATGATGGCGCAGCCCACCATCGCCGGCTGCTCGGCCGAGTCGTTGGGTTCGGTCACGACCGCGCCTCGTTGGGCACGCGATCGAGCAGTTCGAGCACGGCGCGCTTCAACGTCTCCAGCTCGGCGCTCATGCGTCCGCCTTCCCCGGCCTGGCCGTCGCGGCGTTCAGGAACTCGACGATGCGCCACTGCAGCTCGGCCGGCGAGATGCCGAGGTCGTTCACCGCGAACTCGAATCGCGCGTCGGGGTGCTGGGGCAGCTCGCGCGAGGCGTAGCGGAGCAGTTCGAGCGCCTGAGCGAGCCGTGCGCCCCCGATGTCCTCGGCCATCAGGGGCTCTGCGCTGGCCCCTGGGCGGCCAACGATACGCAACTTCAGCTCGCCCATTCGTTCGATGAACTCGTCGGTGATGACGATCGGCTTGCCGCCTACGTCACGCAGCGGCACGGCTTGCCCGTTCGCCATGATGCCCCGGCGCACGCATTCCCGTTGCATGTCGCGGTGGCGCGTCGCCATGGCCGGCGGGTCGAACAGCGCCCACCAAGCGGCCTGGGAGAGCACCAGCTCGCGGTGCAGCCGCTCGTCGCTCCATGCCGCCATCGCCTCATCGGGCAGCCCCTCCGGCGCGTCTGGTGGTTCCGGCACCGGCACGTACGCTCTCAGCGTTTCGATGTCCACCCACACCTCGCCGCGGGCCCTCATGATAAGCGCGATGAGTTCGTGGTTGCCGAACGCCGCAAGCTCCAGGCCGGGGTAGAGCAGAGGCTCCATGGTCTGCGCCGCCCTCTCCCACATGCTGTGGCTTGCTCGCCTTCCAGACGGGGACACGGGAGGGTTGGCAGCCTCCGCCTCGGCCTGCTCGCCCCCTCGCCGCCGCGCCTCGATGAGCAGGGCCTCGAGCATGTCCTCCGGCATCCCCCATTCGTTCGGGTCCAGCTCGGGCCGAGCGAGCGCCTGGAACGAGCGCAGCGATCGGGCGAGGTGTTCGTCGTCGAGGCCTCGGGCGACCTGGACGAGACGACGCCATGCGAGCTGTCGGCCGCCCTGGGCGTCTTCCCCCGCCGCACCGACGGACGGCAGCTCGAGCCAGTGCCGCTGCTCGAGCAGCTGCCGCAGCACGTCGCGCGGGTCGCGCTCGGGGGCCGTCTCCGCAACGCGGATACCGAGCTTGACGAGCAGCTCGAGCAGTTCGGCCGCGGCGAGCACCGCCTCACCGTCGCCGCCCTGGCTCTTGCGCAGCTCACGGGGCAGCCCCAGCTCGAGCAGCTCGAACAGCCCGAGGGCGCGCTCCTGCACGCTCCGCAGCAGCCCCAGCAGCACCACCAGGAGGTTGGACATCAGTTCCGCCTCCCGGCGCCTGGCGCCGTCTTCTCGACGAACGCGCCGACGAGCTCGGCCTCCACCTCGTGCCTCCAGCCCGCGCGCGTGGCGAACGGGGGCAGCACGTCGTAGCCCTGGATGATGCTCTGCATGATGGGCGCCCAGCGTGGGGGCGCGCCGAGCATCACGTCCTTGACAGCTTGCAGCAGCAGCACAGCCACGGAGCGCGCGTCGAAGAAACGCTCGCCAATCTCCGCCATGGAGACCCGCGCCGGGTCCCAGTGCCCGCAGAACCCCGACCACGCCAGGAAGGCCACGTTCGCCTTCGAGAACAGCTCGCCGGGCACATCGCCGTTGCCGGCTTCGGTGTTGCCGAAGCGCCCCAGTTGCAGGGCGGCACTGTGGTTGATGGGCTCGAGCACGCACAGGAGCATCTCCAGCTCCTCAAGCTCCGCCCCCTCCTCCGCATCCACCCCCTCGTCCTCGCGTGCTTCCTGTCGGATGCGGGCCTCTTCCGGGGTCGCTAGGGGTCGTTCTCGGGTCGGTTTCTTCTTGTCGCTCATCTGATGTTTCCTTTCGTCAACGCCCTGAAAATGTGCCAGCTGGCCCGAAGTGTCGCCACGCTTTGGCGCGGCACGCCTTCGAGCAAACCGACGTCGTGTCTGGTACCCAGAGCCGCGCTCGCTGCTCGTTCACCACGGGGTGGTCCTCGAACACATCGGCCATGGACGAGCAGAAGACGCGCCGCCGCTCGCCGGCCCGTTCAGCCTTGCGGTTCCAGGAGAGGGGCTTTTGCCAGTAGGCATCGGACATCACCTTGCGCGTGCCCCCGGCCTTCTCGCTGCCCCAGACGGCCCAGCCCCGGCGCTTCGCGTCCGCCTCGGCGTAGCATCCACGGCAGCCTTCTGAGACAGCCTCACAGCCAATAATCATGTTGAACGTGTGGTGGCACCAGGAAATATCGGTGTGCTCGCCCATCAGACGGCCCTCCCCCCAGACTTCGCCGGCTGCTCGAGCAGCCCGCCCCGCTTCACCCACCACGACGCTTTCACCCACACGAGGCAGCAGAAGTGCTGGAAGTACTCGAGCTGCCGTTCGCTCCACCCCTCGAGCAGCGCCGCCTTCATCTGCCGGCTGAACCTCGCGCCCGAGGGCACCGGCAAGGGCGCGCCGCAGGCCAGGCAGGCCTCGGTCTCGCGAGAGGCCCGCGTCCATATGGTCGGGATGGCCTGGCGGAGCCTCGACAGCTGCGAGCTGGAGAACCCCCGCTTCTCGGCGCCCTCGACCAGGCCCTGCAGCTCGGCCCAGTCGGGCTTCACGGGGCGGCAGTCCTCGTCATCGGAAGGAGAGATCACGGGAGGTAGCCCCGCTCGCGGCCCCAGCTGACGTAGGCCCCGACGATGTAGCGGAGCCGGCCGCACTGCTCTTCAGGGATGACTGGGCCGTCACCCAGAATCTCCCCGATGAGCGCGAACGCCCAAAGGTAGGCGCCAGGCGGGCTCACCAGCTGGGGCGCCTGCAGGTCGTTCTCAGCCAGAGCAGCGAAGAGCGCCGGCACCGCCGCCTGCCCCATCGCCACGATCGCCCTCGCAGCAGGATGGTCGGTCTTGCTGTGCGACAGATGCGCTGTTTCCGCTTGCCACTGCGACAGCAGCTCACGGACGCGCGAGCGGGCGGCGTCGGTATCGGTCACGCATCCCCCCTCAGCGCGTTGAACTTCACGTCCCCGCCGCCCAGAACGTAGGCAGGTCGCCGCGGTTGTCCTTCGTCACCACGTTGACATCGATGGCGGTACCGGACGCCGGCACGGCCAGGTTGCCGTAGAGCTGGCGTATCTGATAGCCGCGGCTGGGGTCGTTGGTGAGGCTCGCGGCCTTCCAGTAGTGCGGAAAGATGAGCGCCTGCACCTGCGTCCCGTTCAGCGCTGACTGAGGCCCGTTGTAGAGGCCCGCGGGGTAGCCAGCGGCCTGGACGGCCACGCCCCAGTTGTTCAGGTAGCTGATGAGGATGTTGTCGGCCGGGTAGCCGCTCCCCTCGAAATCGCACCAGAGCACGGCCCCTGGCGGGTAGCCGAGGGCCGCGGCCTGCTGCGCCGCATAGGCGCCGTCGCGCGTCCCGTTCGCGGCGCTGATGTTCCCGGGCTTCTGGTACATCTGCACCAGGCCGATCGCGATGCCCGCCGCGCGCAGCTGCGCAGCCTCGGTGGCCGTGAGCGGGTCGGGGGCGAGGCCCCCTTGCACCAGGACATACCGGATACCGAAGCGGTAGCCGAGGCCGGCCAGGGCTGCGGCGTTGGCGGGCGTCTTGATGGCGCCCGAGGTGTCGAAGCCGACGAGCCCGATGGGGGCGGTGAGCAGAGCAGTCATAGTGCGTTTACCTCGTCTATTTTGGCCATCATGGCACCGACTCGAACTTGGGACCGAGGGTCACCACGCGACGCGATGCAACGCGGCAGCTGGCCATCCCACCAGGCCGCTCGTCGCGTAGCACTGCTCTCCATCCTCTTCCGCTTGCGAAGGGTTGTAGAGCGAGAAGAGGTCACGGCGCCGCGGGTACAGAAGCCGCGTCTGCTCAGGCACGATGTAGATCGTTCCCTCGACCTCCGCAGGCGGCACCATGCGCCCTTCGCCCACAGGGCCAAGGATCAAGAACTCGCCCCAGTTCATCGGGTACCACGCAGGAGCCGTGCGCGCGATGGGCTCGGGGTCATACCGTGCGAATCGCGAAGGGCCATCGCCCCGGGTGGCGATCAACACCGGCATGGACAGCAGGTTGATGACAACGGCCTCGGGGGCAGGCACGTCGCCCCCTGGTGGGATGGGCCGCGGCTCGGGTTGGGTCATGGGTTCTCCAGCAGGCGTTTGAAGGTGGGGTAGAGGGCCAGGCCCAGCGAGACGAGCGAGAACACCATCGCGAAACTGGCGAGTTGCAGCGCAGAGCGCGAACGCCGCTCCGCGAACTGCGCACGCACGCGCAACTCCACCGCTGCCAGCATGTCTGCGTCGTCGAGCGAGACCATGATCGCCTTGGTGATGCGGTCCACCTCGGCGTTGTGCTCGGCCTCTTGCTTCGCCTCGCGACGGCCTCGCTCTTCGCCCAGCTCGTCATCGGTCATGGGCCGCGTGAACGGCCCGTCGCCAGCGTTGCCGCGGAAGACAGGCATCAGCTCCCCCCGCCCATCGCCGCGCGCTTGAGCAGCTCGGCCTGGCAGATGCGGAGCATGGCTCGCCCTTGGTGCACCTCGGCCTCGCTGATGCCTGGGCTCCCGAGCGCCCGGCGCAGGGCCGAGGCGTTCTCCTCCAGCTCCTCGGTGGAGAGCTTGGGCGCCAGAAGCCTGAACGTCCGCTCGGTGAAGTCCAGGCCCCGGCTGAGCATCTCGACCCGTAGCGCCTCGAGCCAGCGCAGAGCGCCCGCGTCGGCCTTCTCGACCTTGCGGCTCAGCGTGCGCCCAGAGACCTCCACCGAGGCGACCTCTTTGTAGGCCTGGGCGTGCGCCAGGAAGAGTTCCTCGTCGCTCATCTCGGCCGCCATACCCGCGCGCTCCATCTCGCCTCGTGCATCGACGGCGGCGCTCAAAAGCGCGTTGAAGCCTGGTCGCTGCGTGGTCATCGCATCGGCACCCTCGACCAGCCGAAGGGCCCCAAAAGCCTCTTGATGGCCTCGACGGCGCTCTGCCCCGCGTGCAGCCAGAAGAGCTGCGCCGCGTCCTCGGGCAGCTCGATGATGCTCACGCGGCTCGAGCGCGGGTCGCTCTGCTCGCGGAAGCGCAGGAGCCTGGCGTACAGTTCCGCCTCGGTACGTTCCGTCTCGAAGATGACGCCCGTCACCTCGAACCACCACCGGTTGGCGGCTGACTCCTCGTCCTTCGGGATGCGCCGCAGCTCCTCGAACGTGAGGCATTTTTTGAGCGGGTCGTCGCCCTTGAGCGCGGCCTCGACGGCAACCTCCATCTCGCCCTTCAGCCGCTGCGTCTCGCTCGCAAGCCTCACCAGGAATGTTCTCTTCATCGCCCGTCTCCGTTCGGCGCCTGGGCCTTCGCCACGCGCGCATGGGCCGCAGCCACCACCGGCCGCAGCGCGTCGATTTCCACCGGGGACCACCCCTTGCAGTCCCCCCAGGCAACAGATGTCTCGATCAACGCTCGGCCGGTCTCTACCGCCCGAAAGCGCCCCAGATACTGCTCGAGCCGGGTCACCTCGCCCCCGCGCTCTTGATGCCTCGCGCCCTGATGGCCTCGGCCGCAGCCACGCTCGCCCGCGCTGTACGCACCGCCTCGATGTAGGCCTCCGATGCGAGCGCAAGGTCGTTCTCCTGGCCCCTGCGGTAGGTCGCCATTACCGCCTGCTGCTCGGCGCGGGGCACCATCCGCCAGTGCTCGTGGCACATGAGCTTGTCGCTGTGCACGCTCATCTTGCAGCCCACCGCGAAGCACCGCCGCAGCTGGGGGCGCTCGCCGGCCGCCGTGGGCGCTCGCAGGGCGCCGAGGGCCACGCGCTCGCCCCGCACGTCCATCCCGCAGTCGCCCAGGTAGCTCTCCAGCAGCGACCGATGGCAGCGGCTCGGGGCGAGGCAGGTGCAGACGAGCGTGGTCTCGTCGCGGTCGAGCAGCTTGTTAAACGCCGCGCTCTGGTGCTTGAACACATGCCGCATCCTGGTGCGGTAGGCGCTCGCATAGCTCTCCCACGCCGTGTCAGGCGTGCGCAAGGGCCGGGGCATCCGCTCGATGTCGGGGTTCGGGGCGAACACGACCCCGAAGGGGCTCTTGCTGGTGGTGCTGATGTCGAGGCGGTCTTCGGCCAGGTAGGCCGTGTGCGCTGTGTAGATGATGCCCATGGTGGTTCCTCCCGGTAACGGTAAAGATGATATGCGGCCCTGTTCGGCCATCCGCTCGCACGCCCCCACGACGATCAACGCCTGCACCGCCAGCGCCGCGGCCTGCTCACGCGCGAGCTGCAGGGGGTGCTCGAGCGGCGCGTCGTACAGAAACGCCGCCTCGCCCATCGCCTCGACCGCCGCCACCAGCTGCTCGGCCTCGTGCAGCAGGTGCAGCTGCGCCTGCCAGCGCGAGACGCTGAGGCTCTCCTCGGTGAGCGGCGCGCTCTCGAGCTGGGCAGCCATCCGCTCCACGAAGGGCATCAGCCCCGGGGTCCGGAGCAGGCACTGCAGCGCCGCCCCCGTGGCCGAGAGGCCCGAGCCCCGGCAGAGGGGACAGAGCACCATGCGCGCATCGGCGAGCGGCACCGCGAACGACTCGGGCGAGCTACCCGCACCGGCCACCGCGGGTGGGTGGGGCGTGGTGCCTTCGCCGTGGCAGGTGCCGCAGCAGCAGCGCTCGAGCAGCAGGCGGGCGGTCATGGCTCGTCCTTGTCGTCCGGCGGCTTCGCCGGCCAGCCCATCACCTTTTCAAAGGGCGTGCGCCTGTCCGCCGCTGCCTGCTCGAGCGCCTCTTGCTCGCGCAGCACGCGCAGCTGCTCGGCGAGGAGCACGATCTGCTCTCGCCGGCTGACGTTGCCCCCCATCGCGTAGGCCCATGCCGGCGCGCCGGGTATCTGCGACGGGTCGCCCGCGTGCACCACCAGCGTGAAGTTGATGCGACCGTGCGACATCGCGTTGACCTGGGCCTGGCAGACGCCGGCCAGATGGTCAGCCATCACCTGCAGGTCGGCGTGCTCCGCCTCACCCGGCAGGGCCAGAGCAGCGCCGTCCAGCGCAGGGGCACCCTGCCGAGCAGCCAGCATGGCCTCTTCGTGCTCGAGCAGGTGTTTCCCCTTGGCCGTCAGCTGAAAGATGTACAACCGACGGATGAGCTGCCGGGCGATGGCGCCGTCGACGTGCGCCGCGGCCTTGCGGCGGATGTCTTGGGGCGCCACCGGGGCGTGGGGGTCGTGGCCGTCGCGCACCATGCGGAGCAGCTGAAGAAGCTCGGGGGTCATGGGCGCGGAATCTCCATGAAGCGGACCTTGCCTTCGGGCGTGAAGTACGGGTCGAGAATCACCTTCACGTGACGGGATGGACTGCCAGATGCTGTCCAGGAACTCCCTACCGTCTTCGATCTGCTTGATGCTGTCGTAGATGACGTCAGCCTCACGAAGGAACTGCTCAAGCCCCATGGGGTACGTGAAGCAGGCGAGGTAGTGCGACGGGCTGCCCGGCATCCCGAGCAGCACTGGGCCACCGCCTACCCAGGGAAACACCTTCCCGGTGAGGTCGAGTTCAACCATGGGCTTGCCGGTCCACCTCGGCGCTGAGGGTATTTCGGTCACGAGTCGATCCCATCGACCCACCAGACGAACCCGCAGGCTCGGCAGGTGAACTTGCTGTCTACCCAGCCGCCGCAGCTCGACGACCAGTCCTGCACCACGACGTTGCGCGCCTCGCACTTGCGGCAGAGGCACTTGGCGGCCACGGCGGGCCCCAGGTCGCCCTCGTGCTCTGCCATCTCGCGGGTGTGGGTCATGGGCCGCCATCCTTCGTGCCGTCATCGTTGGCATCGGCGCTGATGCGCCGCTTCGTCTCGTCGAGAAGCTGCTGGAAGACCTTGCCCGACAGCTCGTCTCTCGCAACGCTCAGAAACACATCGGCGAATCGCTGAGCACTTGCGTTCTTCGCAACGTTCTTGGCCGCGCTTCGAGCAGCGTTTGCAACCTGAAGCGCCGCCCCCTCCTCGCGGGCGCGCTGCCGCAGCTGGGTTAGCGCCATGTCGCACCACTGTACTTGCTGGGTCTTGATGCCCATGGCAATCGTTGCCAAGCGGAACCATACCGGGTCGGCTTTGCCTCGCGCCACTCCTGGTCCGATGCCGAGTAGCCCTTCAGGTCGGCCACAGCGCTCACCTTCAGTACCCGCTGCGGATGGTCGTAGAAGGCTTCGACCGTCAACACCATGTCGTAGTTGCCGTTCTCCTTGAGCTGCTTCGCCGTTGCGGCTCGGCCGTCGGGGTGTTGTCCCAGCCCGATAACCTCACTCCAGATGTTGTCCATGCTGTCAAGTCTCCCATGCAGCCGTCGGTGCTGTCGCCGGCCAGGTTCTGCAAATTTCCCTTTCAGGAACCGACGTCATGCACCTTAACACCAAGGTAGACCGGTGCCAACCAAAGTTGACCCAACCAACCAAGGTTGACCCATGACACCCATGGTAAACCTTGGTTGTCGTTTGTCCACCTTGCCTTTCGCGGGTTGTGAGCGGTCTACCTTGGTCTTAAGGTACACTCATGGCGGACATGACGACCCACGAGAAGCTGAACGCATTTCTCGCCGTGAGCATGAAGGTTTCCGGCGCGGAATCCGATGCCCTCGACAAGCTGGTGGCCCGCGCGCAAGAGCGCGTCGGTCGCTCGGCCAAGGTGACCCGAGCCGGGTTTCTGCGTGGGCTGCTGCTGGCCGCCGCCGAGGCCGAAGGGCTCTCGCCCGAGCCCTGGCGCAAAGAGCCGCTGCCCCCCGCTCCGGTGAGGGAAGCCGCGGATCCGGAGCCGTCGAGCGAGCCGGACGTGTCCCCCGAGGAGGTGCTGGCCGCGCTCGAGAGGGCGGTCGACGCGGGCCTGGCGCAGCAGGACATCGCCGCAGCCGCGGGCTTCGCTCACCCGAGGCTCAGCGACTTTCGCGCAGGCAGGTCCATCGGCAAGCCGGAGGTGCGGCTGCCCGCCCTGGCCAAGGCGCTCGGCAAGCTGGGCTTCCCCGTCGCCGAGGACGGCGGCGAGCCCTAGACGGACCTAGGGTAGCCCTCGCCATTGAGATTGCCGCCCCAGCGCGGAGGCGGTGATAGCCTCGGGCAATGGCTGCAAGGAAGTACAAGGGCTTACATGCTGCGCGTCTACCTGGCCTCGGAGCGCGCGGGCGAGGGCGGCAACCAGACCGGCACCTCGCAGCACCTGCTGTACTCCAGCAGCACCGATGGTGAGCGGGCGCGGCTGGTCTACCAGGGCGCGGCAGAGACCCTGCGTGCCCGAATGACGCCCCGGCGAACCGTGGGCAGCCCGGGGGTCTGGGTCGTCTACGAGCGGGCGAAGGATTGGGTCGAGCACCTCAGCACGCCCATGGCTGGCACCATCGCCGATGCCCTACGGGTGCTCAAACATGAGGTTGCGCCTTTTTCGCGGCGCCCGAAGGCTGCCGCCGAGCGGGGCCGTGGTAGCCTCGGGGGTATCGCCACCGTTATCGCACTGGCAGGCGGCAAACCGACGCGACTGGCCAGCTACCCCACCGTGGAAGCAGCCATTGCGGCAGCCCGTAGGTTCGTCAGCAGTCTTGACGGGTATTCATATCTCTTCGCGGACGAATACCGGACCATCACGCACCTGAAGGGCACCAGCGGCACCCAGGTCTGCGTGCTCGACGGCAAAAATCTTCACTTCGTGCATGATGGTTCCTGGGACGTTTACCCCTTCATGCTGAAGCAGCAGTGGAAGATGGGGATGCCGCGGCCGGCGAAGGGCGCCGGTCGCGCTGCACCTGCGGCGCGTGCCGCGGTGCGCCCGGCCGCCGCTCCCCGTTCGTCCCGCCGAGCTGCTCCTGCAGCGCAGAGCTATGTCGTATGGGGGGAAGCCAAGGCCTCCAAGGCCGAGACGACCAGGAAGGCCTACTACGCCAGCCCGCTCAAGAGCGAAGCCATACGCGGGGCCAAGCAACTTCTCCAGGACTGGCATCGCAGCGCGAGCGGCAAGCCGCAGCCCGGCCGCAAGGTGCGGGCCGTGGTTCGCGACGAGCGCGGCAAGCTCATTGCCGATACGCCCTGGGTCGCGATGTAGTGGACCGAATCACGGCACGATAGCCTCGGGCATATGAGCAACCCACCGTCCTCCCGTTCGCCCTATTCGACGCAACCTCCGGTCTCGCGCCGTGGGCTCGGCGTCACGCCAGGCAAGGCCTACACCATCTGGCTCGAGTCCAAGCAGCCTGGGCGCACGACCGAAAAGCGGGCCCTTGCCGAGACCAGCAGGAAGACGACCGCCATTGGCATCGCCAAAGATGCTGTGGAGTTCATCGACCACGTAACCTCGGAGCGCAAGAAATACGCTGGCCTTACGGTGAGGGCTGTCGTGCGCGACAAGAACAACAAGATTGCCGCCAACACGCCCTGGATCGCGACGTGACCGTCTCGGTTGTTCTCGCCACCGGCCGGGGCACGCGCACCGTGCGGAGCTTCCAGACAGCGCAGGAGGCGCAGGCCTGGGGCATCATGCTGAGCAACGCGCTTATCCTGCGCTTCCCCTACGGCTACCCACCGAGCAAGGGGCTGCAAATCATGGTGAAGGACGGCCGCAAGACCTACCCGGTCAACAGCGCCGTCATCAAGGCCACGCTGCCCCAGGCCGCCACCATCGCCAAGGACCTACCCGGCGGCGCAGCCGACCGGCCGAGGGGCCGCCAGCGGGCCGAGAGCGCGCCGGCCGAGCACGGGGGCGACGTGGAGGTCTTCGCCTTCATCATCGACTTTGGCCAGAGCCCCCCTTCGCAGACGAACGTGTCGCTCGGCCAGGCGCACACCGACGAAGAGGCGCAGGAGCGGGCGAGGCGGGCCTGCAAGGCACTCGAGGCTGATGCGAAGGCCAAGGGCTACGCCGGGGGTCAGGACCAGGTGCGGTTCATGTACAGCAACGGCGGCAGCCATCGTGTGCTGAGCCAGCACGCCGACGCGGCGCGCACCACGGCGTTCATGCGGGCCTACGCGCAGAAGGCCCCGCCGGCTGCGAAGCGCAAGCCCAGCAGGAGCACCAGGCCGAAGCCGCCGAGCGCGCCCAGGCCGCCCCGACGGCCGGCGGCACCCGAGGCCAAGCCGGTCTACTGGGTCTGGCTCGAGGGCAAGGAACCGGACAAGCCGACGAGCAAGCGCCGCGTGTCCGAGCACCGGCTCAAGCGAGACGCGGACCGCGCCGCAGCGGCGGAGTTCGAGCGGCTCTATCACGACCCGAACCGCCAGCGCCGCGTGGGGCGTAAGCTGAGGGCGGTCGTGCGAAACGAGCAGGGCAAGCTGATGTCCGAGACGCCCTGGCGAGCCGTGTTAGCGAGAGGAAACAGCCTATGCATATCCCCGACGGCAAGCGAGAGAACTTCGAGGCGACGCGCAGGCTCACCGAGCGATACGGCTTTCTGCAGGTCATGGAGGCCCTGACGCTTCTGGCCCAGGCCCAGGGCGAGGCGGCGGCAGCAGCGGGTGACCGGGGCGATGCCGAGGTGTGGGCCGCCTACCAGCGCGCCCTTGCGGCAGCGGTGGAAAAGGGAACGGCTGCGAGCAAGAAGCTCTGGGGGCGGTAACCATGGGCACCTCCGGCACAGGCCCCTTCGACTCGGACGCCGCGGCTGACTGGTGGATGGGCAACGTCGAGATGACGCTTTGCCGCGCCATGGTCGAGACCATCCGCAAGCGAGGGCTCTACGGCCAGCGCGACTACCAGCCAGGGCGGGTGGCGATCCGGTCTGCGCTGATGCTGTGCGCCGATGGCCAGGACCGCCTGCAGGGGCAGACCCTCGAGACGGCGAAGCAGATGCTCGAGCAGGCCCTGGGCGACGAGACCTTCCTCCGGCAGTGGACGAAGCGGGCAGCCATCTTGGCCGAGCTGCGCGAAGAGCTGCTCGCCGTCGAAGCCGCGCTCGGCCGGGTGGAGAAGCGCGAGTGCGACATGCTGACGATGATCCGCGGCGCAGGGAACGACGCGGACGAAGACGACCTCGGCCCCGGCCTTCGGGTGATTCCCGGCGGAAAGAAAGTGCACTGATGGCCAGCGACTACGCCTACCAGGTCATGTGCCGCATCGAGTTCCGCGAGAGCGACGCGAAGCCCCGCTGGTACACCATCGGCCAGTACAACGACCAGCGCTCAGCGGTGGGCCGGGCCAAGCAGTTCTGCCGTTACCTTGCGGAAATGCGGACGGTCGAGCCGGCGCGCAACAAGCCACACTCGCTCCTGGCCGTGTTCGAGATTCGTGGGCCGAATGGCTCCTGGACGCAGTGCGAGGACCTGGTGCCCAAGGGCGTCAACATCTTCGCCATGATGCGCAACGAAAAGGGCGAGCGCGGGGCCCGCGGGGCACCCAAGCAGGCGCCCGCGGTGACCTACTGGCCGAGCATGAGCGAGGGCGGCCAGATGTACGCCGCGGCCGATCCCGTGACGGCGGCTCGCGCTCACCAGCTCGCCAAACGGGGCTACGAAGAGCTGGAATGGCACTTCGGCCGGGGCAGGGCCCAGGGCCTCCGCGTGGGCGTCACCAGCTCGGCCGGGAAGACCGTCTTCGTGGGCCACCCCGTCAACACGACGCTCCCCGAGGCCGTCCGATATCTCCACGCGCTGCAGCGCCAGAAGAGCGCAGCAAAGGCCAAGCCCGCCGCTCGAGCGAGGGCCGCTGTTGCCGTCGAGCGAGCCGGGGTCGTGCTCGTGGTGCTTGAGGCCCGCCAGGGCCGCAGCGCCATCACGCAGCTGGCCCTCGAGCAGTACACCAGCGAGGACAAGGCGAAGCAGGAAGCCGCCCGTGCGCTCAAGCTCGTTGCCCGCAGCCACCAGCTGCAGAAGGGCATCAGGTACCGCACCACCGTGCGGAGCGAGGGCGGCAAGCTGCTCGCGTACACCGAGTGGGTGGCTGCATGACCCCCATTTTCGTGCTGATGTCACCCCACCGCGCGCCGCTCGAGAAGGCGGCCAACCGGTTCTGCCGGGACTTCGCGCACATGTTCCCGAACGCCGCCAACCAGCTCGAACTAAAGCAGCGATGGGACGAGGGCATGGACGGCCGGAGCTACGCCTACGCATGGGAGCTGCGGACCAGCAGCAGAAGCGAGCAGTTCATAGCGCTGCTGCAGGGCTACCTGGCATCCATGCTCGGCGAAGTTGGCTTCGAGCCCATCGCATGAGCGACCACGCAGGTGCACCGGCCAAAAATCCGCCCTAGGAGAACTTGTATGGACAAGCGCGGGCGTTCCGAGCCACTCATCGCGATCGGGGCACGCGTGAGGCAGAGGAGGCGGGAGCTCAACCTCACGCAGGAGGCGCTTGCCGGCATGGCGGCGCTCTCGAAGAGCTTCGTCAGCGAGGTGGAGTCGGGCCAGACGTCGCCGAGCGGCCTCGTTTACCTCAAGCTTGCCGAGGCCCTCGGCGTGTCCGTGGAATGGCTCCTGCGGGGCGAGTTGCCCGAGGCGCTGGCCGTGAACGCGGGCGACGTTCGGATTCCCCCGCTCGTGGCCGAGCTCGCGGAAGAGCAGGGGTGGTCCTACGGCGAGACCCTTGACGTGGCCGCCGCGCTTCAGAGCATCGTGGCTCGCCGGACGCGCGGAGGGGGGTGGCAGCCAGAGCGCGAACAGGTGCTCGCGCTCGCCAGGGCGGTCCGAAGTCTTCGGCCGGCGACGGCAGGAGGCAAGGGCAAGCCTTGAAGGGGGACGTGGCTCGGATCGACGGCGACGGGGACGTCCGGAAGATCGCGCAGGCGTTCGGCCTCAACGGCCCGCACCTGCGCGCGAAGCTGTGCGCTGCCGTCGTCGAGAAGATCTCGCGGCACATGGACGAATGGATGGGCGAGGCCGAAAAACCGGAAGTCTTGCCCCTGGCTGCAGAAATACCCCCTCGCCCGGAAGGCTGCTAGCCTCACGGAATGGCGCGCCGTTCGCAGAACGAGGGATGGAGCCTGTTTCTGATTGCGAAGAGCGCACGCGGCGGCACAGCGCGGCATTTTCTCGCCCCCGCTGCAAGCGAGGCCGAGGCGCTGACCATGCGAAAGGCGCTCGACCGGAAGCTCGCCACGGCCTTTCAGGAGACGAACGGCGAGCCTTGGGTCTCGATCGACATCGAGGTCGACGGGAGCCGAGTCTACAAGGACGGCGAGACGTACGGAGCCACGCTCGCCCAGGCCAAGCAGGCGCTCGGGGGCCGCGTGCAGACCCGCGGCAAGCCTGCCAAGGGCCGCCCCCCGCCCAAGGAGGTCCGGCGCAAGGGCGAGTTCGACGTGATACTCACCAGCCAGAGCGCGAGCGGCAACATCACGCGCCAGCTGCTCGGCTACGCAGCCACCGAGCGCGACGCCAAGCTCGTGCTGGCGCGAGCGGAGCAGAAGCTCGCTCGCTTCAACCAGGGCAGCGGCCCCGGATGGGTGGCGGTCGATCTGTACCAGCACGGAGGCAACCGCCTCGCGAAGGGCGAGACTTTCTACATGTCCGCCGCCCAGGCCAAGCGCGTGCTCTCAGGCCGAGCGCACCCCGCGCCGGCCGCTCGGGCGCCTGCGAACGGCAGGCCTACCGCCGGGCAGCGCTTCAAGGTCGTGCTGGAATCAGCCAAGGGGGCCGCGAAGGCCGCCGGCACAGCGGCCTACTACGCGACCGAGGCTGCAGCGATTGAGGCGGCCAAGCGCGTGTTCGAGCGCCTCGAGCGCGAGGCCCGCGCCTACGGGCACCGCAAGCAGGGCAAGCGCATACGCGTCGACGTCATCACTGCCGAGCGCACGCCCCAGGTGGTGCAGGAGTCGCGCTGGGTGAACGTCTGAGGTCGAGCTGCAGCACGCGAACTCAGAGACGCAGCAGCACGGGCACCAGGACGGTTGCCGCGCCCACGGCGCCGCCGATCTTCGCGCCCTTGTTGTAGTTCGGCTGCGCGCCGCCCAGGAGCGCCGCGGTGGCCAGGCCGGCGAGGGCGCCCACGCCGGCCATTACCAGCGTGGAGGACGCCACCACGCTGAACACAAACGCGGTGCCGGCGGCGTCGTTGCTCACGTTGCCGCCGAGGGTGGCGGTTGGCTCGACGGGGCCGACCAGCTCGGAGAGCCGCACGACCTCTACCGAGCGCCCCCCGACGTGCCGGCGAGGGCGGGTGGTCGGCTGCCGCTGCCGCTCGTCGTAGGCTTCCCAGCTCCAGCTCATCCTGGCACGGTAGCACGCGGCGTCAGGGCAGCGGCGTAGCGGCCACGTAGTGCCGGTCGTGATGGTCGGTCGGCAGGTAGACGCGCTGGGGCGCGTCAATGCTCGCGAGCTTGCCGTGGTGGAGCGAAATGCGCCCTGCCTGGGCCAGGCGGTGCAGCGCGCAGGCCACGCGCCCCGGAACGACGCCCCGGGCCACCATCTACTCGATGAGCGGCCCGAGCGAGTGGGGGCCGCGGCCCCGGTAGCCCTGCAGCTGCGCGAGAACGGCCGCGTCGAGCTTCTTCAGCGGCCAGGTCGTCTCGGCGTTCACGCGGGCGGGGTCGAGCCTCGCGCCGCGCTGTGCCGCCTGGGCTGCAGGCGGCGGAGCCTTGCCGTCCTTCTGAGGGGACTCCGGCAGCTCGGCCGCCTGCTCGAGCACGAGCACGCGGAACAAATCCGCAATCGTGCACTTCATGTGCGCGCACAGACGAGCCAGCTGCGCGCGTTCGGCTGTGGTGACGCGAATGGCTATCTGTGAGGTTGCGGCTCGGCGCGCTTTCGGCATCGAAAACTTGTATAGCCACGACCCCCACGGCGCAAGACGGAACGCCCCGGACCATCCCTTGTTTGCCGCTGCTTTATGCGCTACATCGGTATGTCTCAGAGGGTGCTCAAAAGCATGACCAAGAAGACGTCAACCAAGCCCGCAGCCGCAACGCCATACGTGCGCCCAGGCAAACCCGTTAGGGCAACGTTTCACATCGATCACCGGACCAACGAGCATATCGAGATCGCCTGGCCAAGCTCCTGAAGGTGAGCCGCTCGAGCCTGATACGAGCCGCCGTGCAGCAGGTCGTGGACCAGAGAGCGATGCCATACGCCAGCATCACGCTCGATTATGGCGAGGACCCCGAGCCGCTGATTCCCCCACAGAAGCGGCGCCCCCAGCTCTAGACTCCGGCCCATGGCGGCCAAGCCCTGGACAGCCAAGCAGCGCGCGGAGCACAGGGCGCAGCAGCGCGCGTGGCACCTGGGCGAGCTTGACCAGGTGCTCGCGGGCGAGCGGTCGCCGACCTACGGCGCCAAGGCCTGCAGCTGCAAGCGGCGCTTGCCGTGCGCGACGTGCGGCGACGGTTTCGTGTGCTGGAGCACCTGGGATGACGTGTGGCGGCTGATGCCCCCGCATGTGCGCCGCACCAAGGTCTGCAGGCGCTGCTATGGCGAATGGCTGCTGCTCGTGCTCGAGGACCGGGCCGCTCGCAACCTGCCGCTGCTGCCCCGTGCGCAGCTGCGACGTGGCGGCCCAAGGTGAATGAGGTAGGCTGCGCTCAGGCACTCACGGCTCGCTTCCCTCATCGGCGATAGGTGCCCGCCAGCCCCTTCCCTGACTCCGGGGCGCTGGCAGCGCCCGACCCCCCGGTGGCCGTGCGCTGGGGGCTCGGTTATGCTCGGGTGATGCGCAAGGCGAAGGTCACCAACACGAGGGGCATCGGCTGGCTGGTCGGCACGTTCCGCTGCACCAGGGCTGTACTAAACAGCGCGGTGGAGGACGCGATCCATTCAGGGCTGGTGCGGGCCGACCAGCTCGAGATCACCGGCGAGCCGCCAGCCATCACTGTACTGCGGCACATGGAGCAAAAGGACGACTGGAGCCTCGCGCTGCTGATCGGATTCATCATGGGCAACGGCCGCGGGCGAATCGAGCTGGTCTGACGGCAGGTCACTCGCCCCGCCAGGCCCGTCAACCGCTGACGCGCCGCCGCGGTGGCTTGCGGCTCGCCCTGGTGGCTGGGGGAAGCGGCAGCACGGGGGGCGGGGCGGCTCGCCTGGAGCCACCGAACAGCGCGCTGATGAGCTGCCCCGTGGCCCGAGCGGCCCGCGCGATGGCCGTGGAGCCTGCGGCTTCGGCGCCGGCCTCCCAGGCCTCGCGCAGCTCGAGCGGCAGCTCATCCCAGTCAGGCACCGGGGTGCTCACCTGGGCCTGCTCGAGCCGCCGCGCGTGCGCTTCGTAGGCCAGCTGGCCGAGGCTCGGCTCAGCGTGCACGGGCGCCTCGGGGAGCGGTGAACATCCGCCGAGGCTAGCTCACTGCACCGGCAGCGGAGCAAACAGATCGCCCGTCGGCTCGGCGTCGACGCGGCGCATGCAGCCCGGCTCGGGCGCCCATGGCATGCCGTGCAGGCATGCGAGCCAGCGCTTGCCGTCCGCTTCCTCGGCCCAGAGGTACCAGCAGGCTTCCTGGTGGACCGCCACCAGGCCGGCGGCGTTCACGTCGGCCCAGCACGCCGCCCTGGTAGTGAGCAGGGAGCGCACGGGCACGATGCAGAGCCGCCCCAGGTGCGCCAGCGCGAGCTGGCCGGCGAGCTGGCGGGGGTCGGGGCTCGGAGCGGGGAGCGGACCGGGGGCCAGGTCCGGCGGCGCGTCGGGGGCGTCCATGCGCCGAGGCTAGCGCGCACCGGCCACGGCTGACCACCCGGCGACGTCGACGGCCGCGCCGCGCAGCTGCGGGGCCGCGGAGCCCGGCCGAGCCCCGGCCCAGCGGCCCCAGCGGGGCCACCAGAGCCGCCAACCGGATGGCGCATGCAGCCGTAACCGCCTGCTAGGCCGGGGTGGTAACGATTCGTTGCACGTTCGAGGCGTGTCCGCCGAGGCATCGGCCTGGAAATTCGGCCGATGCAGCCAATTGCATCTGCCAAATCTCCCTGGCGAGCGGTCGGGTTGCCCCGGAAACAGCCACCTAGCGGCGCCGAGATTGCCCCTAAACGGGGCTTTCGGCATGCGGTGCGTGGTGGGGGCGACGGGGAGCATCCCGCCACACCTACGCGCCTACGGCCCAACGGGCAACCATGGTTACACGGTGGGTAAAGGTGAGGTAGTGTGAGCTAGGGCGAGGCGCCTGCAGGGCGAGGCGCCTGCAGGGCGAGGCGCCTGCAGGGCGAGGCGCCTGCAGGGCGAGGCGCCTGCAGGGCGAGGCGCCTGCAGGGCGAGGC
>Ga0163144_10003413_pt1 | contig 36195 bp, 21 predicted proteins | sample OliLak19BULKMAT1_FD_123175 | JGI IMG/M metagenome (GOLD analysis project Ga0163144, IMG submission 123175) | Freshwater microbial mat bacterial communities from Lake Vanda, McMurdo Dry Valleys, Antarctica - Oligotrophic Lake LV.19.BULKMAT1 | ecosystem: Environmental > Aquatic > Freshwater >...
CGCCTGTCGCGCCGGCGATTGTAATTCCGCTAGATCCCGTGGTGCTGCCACCGCGCTCGCAGGACGATTTCGCCCAGTAAGAGGCGGGCTTTTATCGTTCAGACTGTTTAAGGGGCGGACAGAAATGTCCGCCCCTTTTTTTTTATCCGCACGCGTGTTTGATGCAGCCACTTGACGCCGCCGTGCCGCTCGGAGAAAACGCATTGATTATGGAAGCAGAGATCAGCGTTCTTATCCTCGCGCTCAACAAAGCGGAGTACACGCGGCGCTGCCTTGAATCTCTTTTCAGCAGCACGCTGCGGCCTTTTCATGTGGTGCTGGTGGACAACGGTTCGACGGACGAAACGCCGCGGGTGCTGGATGCCTTTCAAGCGCGCGCGGCTGCGGAAAATGTGGCGGTTTCGCGGCTGAACCTGACAGAAAATGTGGGCGCCATTACCGGCCGCAACCGCGGTATGGAACTGATGAGCGGGCGGTACTGGGTTTTTCTCGACAACGACATCGTGATCCGCACGCGCTCGTGGCTGGAGAGACTCCGGCATTCGCTGGAGAGCGATCCGCGTGCGGGCATCGTCGGGCCAAAGCTGGTTTACGCGTTGCCGCCGCACGATATTCAATGCGCGGGATGTTCCGTGACCAAGGGCGGGCGCGTGATGTTCTCAGGGCGCGGGCGGCCGAGGCTGGATCGGCCGTTCACTACACCGCGAGATTGCCAGACGCTGATCAGCGCGTGCTGGATGATGCGGGCCGACATCGCAAAAAAAATCGGGCCGCTCGACGAGCGCTATTCGCCGGTTCAATTTGAGGACATCGATTACTGCTACCGATTTCGCGAGGCCGGGTATCTCTGCCGCTACGATCCGTCGGTGGAACTCTACCATTTCGAGAACGTGACGACTGGGCGCACGGGGACGTTGAACTATCCGTACCTGACCGTGAAGAACGGTTTGAAATTCAAACAAAAATGGGCCGCGCGGATTGCCGCTGAAGACGGACCGGCCGACAGCGAATGGGCCTGGGCTCAGATCGACATGGTGCGTCTTGAAGACGTACCAGACTCGCTTGAAGAACTGGATTGAGGACCGTTACGACTTTGGCTTGGAGGGCGGCAGCGTTTCGGTCTTCGCGCGCGAGAGCACGTCGCTGAAGAGTGTATCGGCGCGATGCTGAACGACGGGACTGACCAGCCGCTTCGAATCCATCGCGTCGGAACCCTGATTTAGAAAGTGATGCTTGAGGTAATTTCCTAGCGTCACATTCGTGGGGCCGTAGCGGTTGTGGTACATGTAATATTCGAGCGCCACACCCATTTCGCCGGCGGTCTGATAGCGCTTGCTCAGGTCTCGTTCCAGCGATTTCAGGAGTACATCCCGCAGCATGTCGGGCATGTCGGGGCGGAATTTCTTGGGATCGGGGATCGCTTTGGTTTTCACATTATCGAGCGTTTCGTAAATGTCATCAGTCTCAAAAATGTGATGGCCGGTAAGCAATTCATACATCACGATGCCGAGCGAAAAAAGATCGGAGCGGCGATCGGTGTGTTCGTACCGCGCCTGCTCGGGCGACATGTATTCGACCTTGCCCATCAACACTTCGCCTTCTTCCTGTTCCATGAGCTGGCGGGCTTTGGCGATTCCGAAGTCCGTCAGTTTGACGACGCCTTCGAAATTCAGCATCACGTTTTTCGGCGAGACATCGCGGTGCACGATGCCCAGGTGCTGGCCGTCGCGGCCGAGCCGGTTGTGCGCGTATTCCAGTCCGCGGCAGATGCGGCTGATCACGAAAGCGGCGAGTTCAACGGGAAGCTCGATTCCGCGATCGAGATGGTAATCGACAAAGTGCTCGAGATTGATGCCTTCGACGAATTCCAAGGCGATGTAATAGATGTTTCCGGTCTTGCCGAGATGGTACACCTGGACGATGTTTTCATGGACCAGATCAGCGACCAGCTTGGCTTCACCGATGAACAGGCGGACGAATTCAGGATTCGTCGAAAAGCTTTCGAGAATCGTTTTTATGGCGACTGTTTTTTGAAATCCCTCAGCTCCGTACTGCTGCGCCTCGTACACCGCGCCCATGCCGCCTTCAGCGAGCAGGCGCACCATGTAGTAGTGCTTGGATTCACTGATGGACTTCAATTCATCTGCTTCGGCCATACCCTGCCTCGCGATCAGGACATTCCATGCCATGCCAGAAATTTTGGTAACTCGCTAACTTTGCGCGATTGTCTTGATTCTGTCAATTTAAATTCGAGCGGAGCGCGGCTCAACCGCGATGAGACTTCAATTCTTTTGATTGTGAGCGGGGGTGTTCTCAGGCTGAGGCGCGCGGAACACCGCGCGCCTGCAACCGGCTACGTTTAGAATCCGCTGGGGAACGAGATGCCTTTTTTGCCGATGCCCTTATCGCCGGCGTCCGCATTGTAGACATACCGCACCACCGTCGTGAGCGGCGTGGATCCATTCACGACGATGCTAATCGGAACATCGACGCTGCCATTGACCACCGTTGCCGACGCGGCGTTCAAGGCGCTCGCCAAGGCCGCGCGCTGCAGTGTCAAACGCAGGAGACGCTTGCGGCCATCGAAGTCGAACTTCAGGCCTAGTCCCTGATCCCTGTAGCGGCCGCGAGCATCGGTCTTAAAAAGGGGCAGCTTCAGTGCCGTGGCTCCGGCGCCGATCGTCAACTGAATCGACGCGTTAGCGAGCGTGTCAACGAAGATGTTCGACTTGAGTTGCACATCCAGCTTGTCGCCATTCGTCGTTTTGAAGTTGAGCGAGAACGTGCCCTTCAGCGCAAACATGCTTCCCGAGACCTGCACCAGAAGGAAGTCCTGCTTGAGCATCGGATTGTACTTGGCATCCTTGAACTGCACCGGCAGCGTCGCGAGGTTGCTCTGAAAGGCAATGATGGATTGCAGCGCGGCGTTCGGGTCGTTGGCCGGCGGTATGGTCGCCAGAGCGGTATTGGGCGGCAGGCGACCGTTGTCGATCGTGGACAACGTGACCTGGTAAATGCCTTGATTGGTATACGTATGGCGCAGCAGAAGACTCGGTATTGACGGGGGCAACGAGGTGAGCAATTCACGGCTTCCATCACCCCAGTCGATGGCGGCCCAGATGATGTAGCCGTCCTCATCGGAGCTGAGGCTGGGATTGATCAGCACCTCCACAGGCAACACACCGGAAGTGCTTGATCCTTCCTGCAAGATCACCGGCGTGGGCGGAAGATTGAACAACGTGATCGTGACTTCGCCCTGCGTGAATGCCGAGGGGCCTTCGCGGAATTCGTTGGTTGTCTTATCGCGAATCGTGACGTCGATGCGCAACGCGACCGGAAACTTCTGATTGCCGCAGAACGTTTTTGTGACGGAGGACAAGGCGATGGCCGGATTGGCCGTGGGGTTTCCGGGAACGATGACCGGCGGAGTAGTATCGCCGAAATCCCAGATGGCCAGGTAGAGGTATTCTTCGTTCGGGTTGCTGGACACGGGCAGATAGGTGCAGGCGGGATTGAAAGTGACCGCGGCCGCCAGTGAACCGCCGCCTTGATTGCGGGTGAAGCAGGGGACCGGTACCCTACCTTGATTGGGCGCGGCGGTGCTGACATTCGCCTGTCCGATGCTCACGCGACCGGGGCAGTTTAAGGAGCCTGCGAAAATTCCTGTTCCGCTGATACCGAACACACCTATCGAGACGGCCGAATTTCCGGCGAGCGTCTGCTGCACGGCCGTCAGGGCTTCCGGAGAACCGGGCACGGGCGTGGGGTTGGCCACGCGGCTGATGTAGCGCACGCGCTGATTGACATTGTCGCTAAAGAAAACGTCACCGACATTATTGACGATGATTCCAGGGCCTGAGCCGACGAAATTACCGGCGGGACCGTTGCCCTGGGAGTTGCTGAAGTTGACTTGCGCGTTGACGGCCGGGCCACCATCGCCACTGAAGCCGGAGGTGCCGTTGCCAGCGGCGGTGGAGATTTTGGAATCGAGGATGCTGACGACGCGGATGCGTTCGTTCAGTTCGTCAAGAACCCAGAGATTTCCTGCCCCGTCCAATGCGACGCCGGTCGGGTCGTCGAGGCTGGCCTGACTGGCCAGCGCATTGTCACCACCAAACCCATCGGCGCCGTTTCCAGCGACGGTATCGATGAAACCATTCTTGATGTTGATGGCGCGAACGCGGTTGTTGTTTTCGTCGGAGATGAACACATTGCCGACCGGATCGATCGCGATAAAATTGCCGCCCAATCCGAAGCTGAATGTCGCGGAAAGGGCATTACCGCCATCGCCTACGAAGCCGGGAGGATTTCCGGGAATGCCAGCAAAGAGCGAGATGAAGCCGGTCGTGATATCCACGCGGCGCACGACGTTATTGCCGCCGTCGATGATGTAGAGCAACTGCGCCGTGTAGTCGAGACTGATGCAGGTCGGCGCATTCAAAAGCGCCGCGATGGCCGGTCCGCCGTCGCCGCCGAAGCCCGGAGCGCCGGTTCCAGCAAGAATCGAGATAATGCCGGTGGTGCCGTCGACGCGCCGAATCTGATGGTTGCCAGTGTCGGCGATGTAGATGGTATTCTTGGAATCGACCGCGATGCTTTCCGGTTGGAACAGCAGCGCGGCGGTGGCCGGCAAGCCGTTGCCGCCCGTACCCGGAATCGTTCCCACGCCCGCGACCGTTGTCACGACGCCGGTCAAATTGTCGTATTTGCGGATGCAATGATTGCCGGTATCCGCGATGTAAATATCGCCGTTGTTCCCGGCCGCCAGGCCTTCCGGGCCGCGCAGCCGCGCGGCAGAGCCCTGGCCATTATCGCCGCCAAATCCGGCCACACCGGTGCCGACGGCGGTATAAATATTGCCTGGCGATATCTGTCCCGCGTGCGCCGCGCCGGCCAGTAGGGCCGCGCAGAACGCAAGGATAGACATGGATTGAAGCCGAGCAGTCCGACTCGAGCAGACGTGCGACATTATTGGATTCCCCTTGCTGATCCCGCAACCGGCTCACAGCCGGCGTTGCCGTTACTTGGTGTTGCGCACAAATTCCGTCGGTGACTTCTTGGTCAACTCGAAGCGGGCCGCGCCATTGAAGATCTGATCGTTCTCCGGCTGGATCTGCAATCCCAGCATCAACATCTGTACGCCCAGCGCGGGATTCAAGCCGACCAGTTCGTTGGGAATGGCATTGGTCTTGACGCGGAAGTCGCCGGCGCGGTTCAGCCATTGCAGCGTGGCGATACCTGTCTTGCCCAGCGCCTTGCTGCGTTTGAAGTTGAACTTCAGATTGGGCGCCTTGCCCGTGACTTTGAATCCAACCGTGCTGCTGAAGTTCAACGTTTCAGAGTAGTTGCCCAACGAAACGACCACGTCGCTGTTATCGGTCGGGCGCAGGCCGTCTCCACCATAGCGCGAGAGCTTGCCGGTGAGATCCGCGTAAACATTCTTGCCTTCCAATTTCACCTTGGCGCCGATCACCATAAAGGAGCCGGACACCAGCAGCGTGCTGCCGCCGGGCCGTCCGCTATTCTGCACGCCGCTCACGAACCCGTCCAGCGTGTGGCTGCCGAAGCGGTAATTTCCGATTCCCTGCCCGATGTTCGGCGGCAGGCCATTTAGAGACGTCGTGCCCTTGGAGCGCCAATCGTACGTGATCAACGCGCCTTGCGGGCTGGTCGGCGGCGGATAGAGATTTTCAACCGTCAGGCCGATGAAGGCAGGCAGCATGCGCACTTCGGTGTTATCAGCGACGCCCAGCAGGGTGTAGAGGCTGCGCTTGACGTTGCAGTAGAACGCGCCGGAGGGCAGCGCGATGCTGAATTCGCCGGTGCGTCCCGAGACGGGATCATTCATCGTCGCTTTTCCGGCGGCGTCGAGAATGCCATCGAAAACGGCTTCGACTCCATTAAGAGTAATCTGCACGCGGCGGCCAAGCAGCGCGGAAGTCGAAATTCCGGGCAGGCTGAGGTAGCCGCGGACAAACAGCGTGTCGTTCTCGGGGCGGTCGGGAAAGCCCTGGCCTGGCGTGATATTGCCGGCGCCGCCGCCGCTTGTGGACAAGCCATCCGGGTCCGGGCCATCCTGCTTGCCAACCCAATCCACGGTGACGCGCGATTCGGTGATGACCAGCGAGTCTTCGATCACATCCGTCGGCGCGGCCACAAAAATGTACACGACACCGGTTCCGGTGGTCGGCAATCCGCTAGACGTATCCGTGCCGCGGAAGGTGACGGTCACGCGGTAAATTCCAGGCGTGTCCAGGTGCGCCTGAACGGGCGTTCCCAGGGTGCTGCCCACGGTCGTGAAGAGTCCGGCTTCGGCGCGCGCCGTCAGGCGATCCACCACCCACACGGGATTGCCGGTGATCGTTACCGTCGGCGACGAGGCAAAGGCATCCAGATCGACGATCAACGGCGCCAATCCGCCTTGCGGGCTGGCGGAGATCACGACGTCGGGAACGTCGCAGACCTGCACGAGGAAATCGAGCGTCGTCGAGACACCGAATTCGTCGGTAATTTTCAGAAGAGCCCGGAAGACGCCCGGCGTCACCCACGTATGGCAGACGTTTGAGGTAAAGGCCTCCGCATTGTCGCCAAAGACCCAGTTGAATCCGAACGATTTATTATTGGGCCCCCCAGTGGTCGTCGTGTTGGGCGTGTTGCCGACTCCGCCAGCGAGGCTTCCGCCCGTCGCAGGCGTGCCGCCGGTATTCTGGACCGTCGTTCCCACCGTACAGGACGACACGGGCAAGGTGATTGTTGCATTGAAGCAGACCGTGTGGGGAATACATCCTGTTCGCGGCGTGGATGTGATCGTCAGGAATCCAAGGGCTGAACGCTGAAACACGATGGATGTACCTGGAGTGATCGGCTGATCGGTCGCACCGGTGTTAGGTACACCGCCTCCTTGCGGATTGCCCGCGCCGCCCGGGCCGCCGAATCCGCCCTGGCCACCGAAGCCGCCACCGCCGCCGAGGAATGCATTACCTCCATTATTATTGTTGCCGCCGCCTAATCCGCCGTTGTTGAAGAAGGGATTGAACTGGCTGTTGCCCAGGCTGTTGCCGAGCAGTGCGCCGCCCAGTGCTGTGTTGAATTCGTACTGAATTCCGAGCGCGCCGGTGGGGTCTTCGATGCCGACCGTGGCCAGACCGCGTTCAATTTCGTTGGTCTGCCCGATCACGAATTGCACCTTGTCTTCGCACTCGTACAAAACCAGATTGAAGCTGAGCACTTCGTTGTTGTTGGCGCGCGAATAGCCCATCTTGAACCATTCGATCACGAGGCGGCGCGTCGGTGCCACGCCATCGGTGAAGAAGTAGATGCCGCTGCCGGGCGTCGTGGAGAAACGCAGATCGTCCCAGTAGGCAAAGAAGGCGTTGTCGGGATAGCCGGCGGAGGGAATTTGCGTGTTGTCCGTATCGTTACAGGGATTGGGCGCCAGCGGGAAAACGTTGGGCTGATCCCAGCTCGCGAAGCCGTCGATGTGAACGTACAGCGGGGCCGCCAGCGGGTGAAGCACGCCGTAATAATTGAAGGCGAAGGGCATGGGGATGATTCCATAACCGTTGTCGGGCTTGCCGGGGCAGGTGTCGGTGATAATCAATGGGACGCCGCCGGTGTCGGCGGGAATGAGCGTATCCGAGCCGGCCACGCCCGTATAGATGGGCGGGTCGCCATCGGCCAGACCGAACGGTCCGAAATTCGGATCGATCGTCACCGGGTAAGCACGGCCGGAATCAGCCAGCCATTTTCCAGGCGTGAGAATCGCGAGCGTGACGCCGGATTCGCTGAAATCAATGTGATAAGCGCAGCCCGTCAAGGCCTTGAGGTGCGCGGCCGAGTTCTGCTTTTCGGCATCCAGCGTGCCGTCGGCCTTTGTGACAGAGGCGTCGAAGGCGACCGGGTGGCGCAGCAGGATGACCGTGTTGCCCAGCTTGTTTTTAAATTTGATTTCGTTGCGGGTGGTGTGCGAGGCGGTGATCTGCTTCTTGTCGTCCCACAGAGTCAGCCCGTCGCTCATGTGGAGCCGGCCCGTGTACGCCAAGCTGTAGCTGCCATCGATTCCAAGTGGCGCTTCGCTCAGGACGATGTCGTGTTCCATGCCGCCGTCGGGGCGAATGAACATGCGCTCGTCGGTGTTCGGGTAAGTGGCCGGATACGTCACGCGGCTGAACCCGCCCGCGTCTTCCACCCGCGCGCGCGAGGAGGCCACTTTGCCGAGCACGGCCACGGTGTTTTCACCGCGCCGAAGCTCCTGCGTCTGCGGCACCCAGCGCACAAACGCATTGCGCTGATAAGGGGCCGTATGCAGCGCGCCTTCGATGTAATCGGTGGCGAGAAAATGAGTCATGCGCGCATTTTCGTTCTGCACGCCGCCAGCGACTTTCACAAAGCTGCGATCAATCGCGCGGAAGGGCAGCGGCGTCTGATCTTTTTTGACAGCTAGCGCAGTCGCATTCGACGAGACCGTCAGTGCCGGCGCAAGCGCAGGCTCGGCCATTCCCACGGAATCTCGCGTGGGGACGGGTGTCGAAGCGGGGGTAAACAGCAGTCGTCCAAGTCCAAGGGCAGCACAAAATGCTAACACGGACCTAAGGGCTAACCGTCCACGCATAAACAAATCCTCCACTCAGATGACCGTTTACAACCGGACATATGAGCCACTTTTCCTAAAAAAAGGAAAACCCTGAAAAGGTAATCCCCGCCATTATGTCTCAACCTCGCTATCCTACAATGCGAAAAAACATAAATAGCGCCCACCGCACGCCACTCATCTAATGCATTGGTGCTGATTTTCGTTCAAGTGTTTACCTGCATGTGCAAAACACATTTACTTCCACGTTGCGCCGAAAGTTCTCCAGTGAGAAAGCTATACGAAATGGGCATGCTGTCAATTTATCCTATATGCACCTAGAGCAGCGTCTGAAGGAAAAAGCCTCTCCCAGAGATGTCCTGAGAGAGGCTTTCATAACGTTCAAGATCAAATTTTTATTAAATTAGGCCAGTTCAGACAATTTCTTTTCGTAGTCGGCCTCGCTGATCTTTCCGGCTTTTCGCTCCGACGCGAGCTGTTCAATGATCTTTTGTTGCGCCTTCTGCTTGGCCGCGACCACGTCTTTGTTCTTGGAATATTGTTCCTTTCCTTCCTTTTCATCATCCTTGAAGGCCTTCTTCAGGGTCTCCATGTCCACTTTGCAACCGTTCTCGAAATAGGAAACCGCCATCTTGCCGATCGCGTAGGTGGATGCAAAAGAAGCCGCCGCGCCCACCGCGCTGCCGAAGCCCGGCACAAATTTGCAGATGTTCGTCACGGCGATGCGCGCACCGGTGCCGACACCCACGCCCAGGAGCAGCGATTTTGCCGCCGCTTTATCGATCTGATGCCCGTAGTACTGCCCGATGTCGCGGATGAGTTTGACCTGCAGTCCCACCGCGGCCAGATCGGTGAAAATCGCCAGGCCCGGGATCGGAAACGCGCCCAGCACGCCGCACAGCACCGCGTATTTAAAGGTGTCTTCCTTGATCTCTTCGGCGCGCTTAACCGGATCGTTGATCGCCTTGATGTTGGAGAATAGCACGGTGTCCTTGGCTTCAGAGAACAGGCGGCCGACCACTGACGTCTTTTCGTCCGAGAGCGCATAGCTGGCCTTGATGCGAGTGATGATGGCCATTTCTTCTTTGGAACAATCGCCGTCGGCGTTGGCCATCGCGAAGGCCGATGTGTAGCAGGCCTCTTTGCCGTCTTCGCTGGCGATCAGTTTGAGCTGTGCGTCGAGATTCGATTCTTCGTCCAGCAGATTTTTAAGCGTCGTACCCCGGGGCAGCGAGATCCCCTCGAGCGCCGCGCTCAGCGATCCCTTTTCATCGTCGTGAAGTTTTCCATCGGCCTTAGCCACCAGAATCATGACTCGAAAACTGGCAATAGCTTCCTGTTCGGACATAGCCACAGTGAGAGCCCTCCATTAAGCATGCGGTTTATTAGCCTACGTTCAAAAAACTAACGGCCTTTTACTATGCCGCCGCCCGATTCGGACGCAACATGCAAATGCACCCGGTCACCGCGCCTTGCAATCTCCGTCTTTTGATTAAACTAAGTATCGATTAGAGCATTTCACGTTCGGTTGTGAACACGGCTCGTGGTCCGGGCGTCTCGCCCGGACAAAGGAATGAGCCAGACCGTCCAGACCCCGGTTTTCAATGGCCGCATTCAAACTTGAAATGCTCTAGCTCAAAGGAGTTCCATGAAAACGGTCCTGTTTCTCTGCACCGGCAATTACTTTCGCAGCCGTTTTGCGGAATACCTATTTAACCACCTCGCTCCTTTAGAGGGCCTTGCCTGGACCGCCCAGTCGCGCGGTCTGGCCACCGACCCCGCCCGCCGCAACCCCGGCCCGATCTCGAAGTACACGTTGCTCGCGATGCAAGAACGCCAGCTCACCATTCCCGAGCTGCGGCTTCCCCTTGAAGTCACTCTCGACGATTTCCATAAGGCCGCTCGTGTGATCGCGGTTAAGGAAGCTGAACACCGCGCCATGGCCCGTGAGCGTTTCCCCGAATGGGAACAGCGCATCGAATACTGGCACTGCCACGACCTCGACTGCGCCGCCGCCGGCGACGCCCTGAACGCCGTGGAATGCTGCGTCCGCACCCTGATCACTGAGCTAAAACCGACCTGACGCGCGAGTCCCTTCCCCCTGAGGGTGAGGGAGGGGATTACCAGACGCGTCAAACAACAGAACAGAATTTGTCATTTGTCATTTGTCATCGAACAGCACGAGTTCCTCGCCCGATCCCCAACCCTCCGTTGGGATCACCGCAGATCTACGGCTTGGCGTCTGTCGTTGCGGGCGGATCGGTCGGCTTGATCGCCGCAGTGTCCGTCGTCGCCGGTTCCGTTTTTGGCGCCGCGGTGGCAGGCTTCGGCGGAAGTCTTATCGTCGGTGCCCCCTCCGGATCGCCGAGCGAAGGCGTGGGCGTCACCCCTGGACTTTTTGTCGCCGAACGGGCCGCCGCCGCTTGCTGATCCTGCCAATACGTGTAGCCGAATCCGGCGCCAACACCGATGACCACGACCGCCGCGAGCAGTTTCATCATCGTCACCGTTTTCGATGCTTTAGGCGCTTCTTTCTTGCGCAGCCGCACCGTTTTCTTGGGCGCTCTGGGAGAGGGGGATTCCGTTTCTGCCTCCGCCTCGCCGGGTTTGGGCACTTCGGCAATGACGGCCGCTTTCACGTCATCATCGTCGCCGGATTCGCCCTCCTCCTTCGGCAGCAGGAGGGTCTGCTTGGAGGGCATCTTGCGTTTGACGAGGGGCTTGCCGGTATTCTTTGTGGTGTTCGAGGCCTGCTTGAGCAGTCCGCGCAGCTTGCCGCCAGCCAGATGCGCGCCGAGGTCTTCCATTTCATTACTGGTGCTCAGGCGGATCACGAAATTTTTATCCGCGAGCTTCAGTACGTCGCCGTCCGCGAGAGCCGTCGGCTTTTTAATCGTTTTGCCGTTGATCATCGTGCCGTAACGGCTGCCGAGATCATGGATCAGCCACTCGCCGCCCACGTAGTTCAGTTGAGCGTGTTTTCGCGAAACGCTGTCGTTTTCGACGCAGCATTGACAGGCTTCATCGCGCCCCAGCACGGACGGGGAATCCTTGTCCGGCTCCAGCGTGAACGCGAATTCGGATGATTCCAAATGTAAAATCATGAAACAGCATCTCCGGCCTACGCTACCCGACGCGCCGCAGCATAACAGAGCACGATGTGCATGCAATTCCAAACCACATCGTGTCAAGCCGCGATGATACTGACGATTGAGGAAGGAGAAGATTGCGCGTATTTTTCGGCCGCGATTAACGGCCAAATATCACGACCGGCCGACAAGAGTTAAAAAACTCAACGCCGCGCCGGCCGGTTGTTCAGACTCAAGTTTGGCGGCGTCTGCTGCTGAACCAGGAACTGTTCCTGCAACTGGCGGATGTAGTCGCGCACCTTGGGGTATGTCGGATGGGCGTTCAAGATGTACTGAAATTCAGTCACCGCGCGGCGGTAATACGCACTCTGGTTCGTCAGCGCGCCCGCGTTCCAATACGCCATCGCCAGCGCCTCGCGGTAGTTCAAACTGTTCGGCGCCAGTTCCACCGCGCGCTCGCGGCACTGCGCTTCTTCAACATACTTCTTCATCCACATGTTGATGCGCGCCGCCTGCGCAAACGAATCCGCGCGCAGTTGCGGATCCAATTCCGCGGCCTTGCGCGTCGCCGAGATCGCTTCGGCGACGACACGTTCGTCCACCTTCTGCGTCTGCTTATCGATGCCGCGCCGTCCTAGGACCAGCCCCAGCCCCAGGTAGGCGCGCGCATTTTTGGGATCGATCGCGAGCGCGTCATTGAAATCGCGCTGGGCACTATCCAGCCGGTCGGAATCCTTGATCTTGGCATCGCTGAGCGCCGCGTAACCGTGCTCCACCAGCGGACCGGCTTCGCGCGGTTGGAAATAAATCCGCGCCGCGACCGCCATCACCGCCAGCGCCGCAAGGCCTGCGGCCGCCATCATCAGCGGCCGCTTGTTCTTCGACGCCGACTGGAACATTTTCTGAACGCGTTCGTGCGACTGCGAACGAATCTCGAGCGGCTCGCCATTCAGGAAGCGGTTGATATCCACCGCCAGCGCGCGCGCGTTGGCGTAGCGCCGCTCCGCTGTTTTCTCAAGGCATTTCATCACGATGTATTGAACGTCCTGCGGCACTTTGATGTTCAATACGCGCAGTGGCCGCGGCTGTTCTTTAGTGATCTTCAGCATCAACCGCAGCGCGTTCTCCGCCTGGAACGGCGGCTTGCAGCTCAGCATTTCATACAGCACGGCGCCGAGCGCCCAGACATCCGAGCGGGGATCGACCGCCTTGCCATCGCCGCGCGCCTGCTCCGGAGCCATGTACGCCGGCGTTCCGCAGACCAGGCCGGAGGCCGTCAGCCGCGTGATTTCATCGAGCGATTTGACCAATCCGAAATCGGCGACTTTGGGCGAATGGAATTCGTCGATCAGAATATTGCCCGGCTTCAGATCACGGTGAACGTAACCGGCTTCATGCAGCGCGCCGATGGTCTCCGAGACCGACTTCATCAGCACAAGGCAATCGTTGACCGAGAGCGTTTTTTCAGGAATGACCTTATCCAGCGAACGGCCCCGGACCAGTTCCATCGCCATGTACGGACGGCCATCGATCTCTCCCACGGCGTAGACCTGCACCATGCCCGGCAGCGAGAGCGCCTTCGCCGTCTCGCATTCGTGCTGAAATCGTTCGCGTTCCGACTCGCCAGCCTCGGGCCCTTCGAGCAGCACCTTCAGTGCGATCTCGCGGCCGGTCTCTTTTTCGCGTCCGCGAAACACCGCGCCAACACCGCCGCGCGCAATCTCGCCGTCAATCTCGTACGGTCCGAACGTGCCTTCCAGCAGCGGCCGCCGCGAATTCTTTTTTGGCTTCACTTCCGGCTGCGGAACCTGCTCCGCCAGCAACGCCGTCTTGTGAAACGCTGGAACTTTCACCGCGACGTCGGCAACGGGCGCGACCACGCTCTTCGGCGAATGGATCACCACGTCCGAATACTTCGGCTCGTGCTCAGCCACCGCCACGCCATTGGCCTCTAATGTTTTCTCCGCCGTTGCCGCGCCGTTCTGAAGCGCCGGCGCAGGCGGGCTGTTCTTGGCATGCAGCTTCCAGCGTATCTCTTTCAACTTCTGGCGCAGGTCGTGAACCGGCTGGCTGTTGCCCGCCTCCAGCTGCTTCTTCTGCTCATCGCTCATCGGCTGAGTCTGGCCTTCAGTGACAAACGGCAATCCGCCCGTGCGCGTCGAATTCGTCGCCGGCTCTGCAAAAACAAGCGCAGGCCCGGCCACCTCTGCGGGCGTGTCCCCCGCAATCGCAGGCGGAAAACGAGGCGCGACGTAGCTTTTCGCCACCGCCGGAGCCTTCTCGGCGGGCGCGGAATAATCTTCTTTGGTCAAAAACGTCGACGCATCAAACGCCACGGTGCACGCCACGCAATTGATGGCGCAGCGCTCCCGGGTGATGCTGGCTTCGAAACCGGTTTTACACAATGGACACACGACGCGCGGCATAAACAAACTCCCCCACCCCACTAAGGGTCGTAATTCTCCCGACAGTGGCATCGACAAAAGTGAGGCCCAGCTTGATGTTAAATAAAGGTTAAATAAGTTGGGCGGGCGTCAATCCTCATTTTCTACTAGACAGCAGCCGTTGGGACACCGGTAGTGGACGGGGCTCTCAGCCCCGTCAGGCCGTTGGGAAAAAATCCGATCCCAGCTCGCCTCGCGCTACTTCAGCACCTCCATACACATCAACGCACTCATCGTTTTCGCATCGCAAATGTTGCCATTGGCAATCGCCCGCCGCACATCCTTCATGCTCATCGCCGCCAGCTCGATGAACTCGTCGTCGTCTTTCTCCGCGAACGCTTCCTTCAGATCCCACGCCTTAAAGAGGTGAATTTTCTCCGTGCAGAAACCCGGCGCCGTGAATACCTCGCCCAGCTTCTGCCATTTCGCCGCCGCGAATCCCGTCTCTTCGACGATCTCGCGCTTGGCACAGGCCAGCGGCTTCTCGCCCTTCTCCAGCGTGCCCGCCGGAATCTCGAGCATCCAGTCATTCGCCGCCGGTCGGAACTGGCGAATCATCAGCACTCGCCCTTGAGAATCGATCGGAAGAATCGCGACCGCCCCCGGATGCACTAGGGTCTGCCGCGAGAACGTGGCGCCATCTGGCGCGCGCCATGTTTCATCGCGCACGGTGAACACGCGGCTGGTCAGCACATTCTTTTTCGCGATCAGTTTAAAGCGGCCCGCCATCGTGAGGCTCTCCTCTTAGTAAGGGTATGGTCATGGCCAGAGTAGAGCCCCCGAAGCCGCTCGCAAGTTCGTTGGACGGAACGACCCGCATCGGCGTGCATGAACAAGACTTTAAAATATATATGCACAAGTGCTTTAAATCTTTTGAAATGAATGACTTACATCTTGAAGCTGCACTTTTCCGGCTGTAATCTACGCGTCAGTCAATATATTTCTTGCATCTTGATCGCTCCGTAGGCTTTAATAGAGGAAGAACTTTATGAGTCAGTGCCGCCGCAACGCGCTAACGAGCGCGCCGATCACCATGAGAGTTGCAATGATTACCCTCTGCATTTGCTTCCCGCTAACAGCAAACGCAACCCTCACGCATGTAATGTTCGACCACAACAAGAACGGCAGGATAAAGATCCGGCCGATGGATTGGCGATTCGCTTTAACTCCGACAGGCCCTTGGAACATAAATGCAACGGCGTAGGCGAAGGAGAATACGTTAACGATTTTTCCATTGATCCGGTGAGTGGGATTTTGCGGCGCAAACCCAATCTACGCAATGAACCCGCCCTGTACGCGGTCAAGCCAGGGAATCTGCCGCAGCGGTCGTTTAAAATAAAAGTACGCTTCGTTGCCCCTTATAGCAGCGCCACCATTTCGGCCCGACCATCGGCTTCAAACCCAATCAAACTGCCGTTGGTCAAGCCAAGGGTGGTGAACTTCAAGCTCCTCCCCAATGGTCTCAATGTAAGTTTTGAAAATAATAGTGAGTACGTCGAATTCGATGTGGAGCCAATCTATCTTGCGGGAACTGAGAAGATCGACAAGATTATCGGGACGTGGATATGGGATGAGGAAAACGTGAATGGAACTGGGACCGTGAAGCGCGCCATTGCTACAAGTACACATACAATCTACACCGTATTGGATGTGCCGCAACTTCCGTGGTACGATCAAGGCAGAGAGAATACACGACCGTGGGTAAAAGCCTTGGATTATACTATAAAAGGGGGTCCCAAGACTGAGAATTTGGCTCAGCCCGCAGCTGTGATGAATCAACTCACCCAGTTTGATTTCACAATCAACGACATGGAATATGACACGGTCACTTGCCAGGCTAATTTTGTTAAAGGTGCCGCAACTCAAGCAGACCCCACGCCTTCGCTGACTGGATTAGTTCTAGATTTCAACAGATTTATTGATTTCTCCCAAGACGCCATTGTGAACTGTCAAGACTGTTCCGCATCGATCAACACTATGGCGGCTCTTGTTGGCGTTGCAACCGTTTATGTAGTGATGAAACCGTATGGCGTACCATCTGGATTTATGAAGCAGAGTGATCTAATCGGGTGGGGACAGGCAAATCATCCTATGTTTTTTTCGCCCACTTTCAGTCCTCGACAGATTTGGGTTTTGGGTGATCCGAAACCTCGCAGTGCATGGAATAATCACGCATTCGTAATGCAGAACAATGAAGTCTATTGCGCCACCGTAGGGCCCTATATCAGCGCCGTACTAGGTAACTACATAAACGGGGTCTGTGAAAACCCGCCTCCCCCGGCGCCGCAACTATTTAGACAAGGAAATGTTTTTCTTCGTGATCAATGACAAGGAGAATTACGAATGATTCGTACCTTCATTATTGTTGCCATGCTATTGACCGAACGGGTAATGGCTGAACAGTATAGAATCGAGGCAAACGATCCGGCTGCCGAGGCCGCATCGTTTGAACAAGAGTTTGGGTTCAGCCAGTGGCCCGGAAAGACGGGTGCACTAAAAAAGGGTCTTTCATGGCGATTGACCGAACTTCCTGAAACAACCGGCGCAACTGTAACGGCTGGAGAATATACATATCATGCGCTTGGGGATTGGGTCATTAGAAGTTATTCAATTGAAAGGGTCGGAAAGGTAAACGTCACGGTCGCCGTTGCTGGCAATATGCGCAACGCTATCCCGCATAAGCTAATGCTTCGGGAACTGCTTACATCGTCAGCTGCACTCAACATATACTCTCGCGGTGATCTGAATGGTATTAACATTGGCGACCTGAACTATGTTACGGCGGATGGTCAATTTATCTTTTTTACTCGAAATAACATTATGATTGCCGTGCGCACACTCGTCGGTGGAATTAACGTTCAAGCACTAGCAAAACAGATCGATGACTCAATCAAGGCGTTACCTGATCTCACTCAGGAGCAGTTTGATGCTTTGCGTCCGATGATTTCGGAGTTCCGGCCGCTTTTCCCATCCATCTATATTCAACCCGACGGCCCGATCCGGCAAGGTGAGGGGCGTGCGGATGAAACGCCTTTGGCCATTTCTGTTCACGATCCCAGAAACGAATCCGTGAAGACTTTTCTTGATGCTCCGAATGGCGGTATTGAACGATTCGTGGCGGGTCCGAATGCGGTCCGCTCAAGTGACCGGGCAGGATTATTTCCCCTTTCACTAAGGGCGGTCAACGATTCGTTGCAACTTTCGATTGCCACCACGAACGTTCGCGTTTTAGATCAGTTCGCGCCTCCCGACACCACGCCGCCGGCCATCGTGCTGCCATTGGGCGGAGCGGGGGCGGAGGCGACGGGGCCGAATGGGGCCATTGTCAGTTTCACGGTGACGGCCACCGACAACGAGACGCTCAACCCAACCGTCGTTTTCAGCCACCTGAGCGGCTCCGTTTTCCCGCTCGGAATGACGCCGGTTGAAATCAGCGCCACCGACGAGGCCGGCAATGTCGCGCGCGCCACGCTCTTCGTCACCGTCGCCGACACCACGCCGCCGCTACTCGCCGCGCCCGCGAACATCACCGCCGAGGCCACCAGCGCCGCCGGAGCCGCCGTCGCTTTTCCGCCCGCTAGCGCCACGGACCTCGTGAGCGCCGCGCCGTTGATCGGCTACAGCCAGGCCAGCGGCTCGGTTTTCCCGTTGGGCCCGACTCCGGTTGAAGTCGTCGCTTTCGACGATATCGGAAATGCGTCGAACGCGATTTTCTATATCACCGTGGTTGACACCACGCCGCCCACTCTCACCCTGACCGCGAATATCACGGCCGAGGCCGCAAGCCCCACTGGCGCTAACGTGAACTTCCCTGCCGCCACGGCAATAGATTTGGTCACGCCAACCCCGGCGATTTCTTACAGCCAGAACAGCGGAACGCTCTTTCCGGTTGGAGTCACCACGGTCAACGTGACGGCAGCCGACGCGGTGGGCAACGCTCGGCAAGGTGCTTTTACAATCACGGTTAACGCCGCTACAGCAGGCGAGACGGCACTTAAGTCCGCGAACCCGTAGCAGCCGGTTGAAAGCGGTGCGCACGGAAAATCCGGCGCTTTTTTGTCCGGCCCTTCGTTATTAATTTCGAGCACGCAGGGCATCGGAAGCACATGCCTCCGGACAAAAATTCACCCGGCTTTTTCAGACGCCATTTTTCAACGGGCTTCCGGGAGTTTTGTTTGACGCGTCGCGCCCTCAGTCACAGAATGTCGGCTTCCCATTTTTGCGCTTTCGACTTCCACATGAGGAGCATTGCAGACGTGAGCACCGGAACTTCCATTCGCCGCACCTCCACCATGAACGCCAAAATTCTCATCGCGGACCCGCTCAACGACCGCGGCTCCGCCATTCTCGCCGAGGGTGGCCTTCAGATCGAAACCCGCGCCGGCCTGAATGAAGACCAGCTCTGTGAAATCATCGGCCACTACGACGGCCTGATCGTCCGCTCCGCCACCACCGTGACGCCCAAAATTATCGCCGCCGCTAAAAAATTGCAGGTCATCGGCCGAGCCGGCGTCGGCGTCGACAACATCGACCTGAAGGCCGCCACCGCCGCTGGCATCGTCGTGCAGAACACGCCGCTGGGAAACATCACCTCCGCCGCTGAACACGCCATCGCACTGCTCTTCGCCTCCGCCCGCAACATCGCCAAGGCCGATAAGGAAATGAAGGCCGGCAAGTGGGGCAAGAAGGGTCTAACCGGCGTCGAACTCTCCGGCAAATCGCTCGGCATCATCGGCATGGGAAAAATCGGCGGCATCATCCTCCGCGTCGCCAAGGCCATGGACATGACCGTGCTCGTGTACGATCCCTTCCTTACCGATGCGCGCGCCAAAGATCTCGAAGTTCAAAAACTCGACATCGAATCGTTCCTGAAGCAGGCCGACTTTGTGACGATTCACACGCCGCTCACGCCCGAAACCAAAAATCTGATCAACAAAGACCGCCTGAAGCTGATGAAAAAATCAGCGCGCATCGTCAACGATGCGCGCGGCGGAATCATCAATGAAGCCGATCTTTACGAAGCACTGAAATCCGGCACGATCGCTCACGCCGGCATCGACGTCTTCGAAACCGAGCCGCTCTCCGCCGAATCCCCTCTGCGCACGCTGGAAAATATCACCCTGACGCCGCACCTGGGCGCCAGCACCGAAGAAGCCCAGGAGCGCGTCGCCGAAGACGTCGCCAAGCAGTTCGTTGAATTCTTCCGCGACGGCATCATTCGCAACGCCGTCAATCTCGCCGTGCAGATCAATCCCGCGCTCGCACCCTATGTGAAGTTGTCCGAGATGCTCGGCAGCATGGCCGCTCAGATGTGCAAGAGTCCCGTCACGAAACTGAAAGTCAGCATTCATGGAAAAGTGGCCGCTGGCGAAACGCGCGAAATCAGCCTCTGCGCGCTCAAGGGTCTGCTGAAACGAACCACCACCGACCCGATCACCATGGTGAACGTGACCAGCATCGGCGAACAGCGCGGTGTGGAACTGGTTGAAAGCAAGAGCGAGAAAGCCGGCACTTATACCAACCTGATCGAAGTCACCGCCGAAACCGCCAGCGGCTCCGTCACCCTCGCCGGCACCTGCTTCGACGGCCAGGAAGGCCGCATCGTCCGCATCAACGATTTCGACATCGCCGACCTCAAGCCGTCGCCGATCATCCTGTTGATGTTCTACCCGGACCGCCCCGGCATGGTCGGCAAGATCGGCACGATCCTCGGCGGCTCCGACATCAACATCGCGCACATGGCCGTGGGCCGCCGCGAAAAACGCGGACAGGCCGTCATCGCCTTGACGCTCGACGACGCCGTTCCGCCCGCCGTGCTCGAATGCATCCGCCACGCCATCTCGGTGGACGATTTGTTCGCGATCAACCTGGCCTGAATGCGATGATTCAACTGATCGGCAAAACGCACCGCCTGATTGAAGTTCGTTCGATGCTACTTCAAGTTCCCCAAAAACTCGACCAGATCGCGCAGTTCCGTCTTTGTGAGAATGTCGCCCATCGCCGGCATCGTTGACGTCGTCTGGCTCTTGCGCATTTTGATCTGATCTTTCTTGCACGTCACCGCTTTGCCGTCGGCGCAGAGGACCACCAGTTCGCTGTCGTCTTCTTTTTTGATGGTCCCCGTGAACACGCGGCCATCGCTGAGCTTCACGAAACAGGCGTCGAAGCCGGCTGCAATTTTGTTGCTCGGCGCCACGATCGATTCCAGCAGATAATTGCGGTCATGGCGCGTCGCGACGCCTTTCAGATCCGGCCCCACATCGCCGCCGCTTCCGTTGATTTTGTGGCAGCGGCTGCACTGCGCGGCCGCGTTCTCATAAAAAATCTTGCGGCCCAGGTCGCTGTTTCCACCGCGGGTCGCAATGCGGAACGCCGCCAGTTCATCCGCCGCCGACATTGAATTCTGATACTGTTGAACCAGCGCCTTCAGCGCCGGTTCCGTGCTGGCTTTCGCCGCTTCAAGAATATCCAACTGCACTTCGGGCTCGACCTGTTTGGCCCGCATGCGCCCCATGAAATCGGCGATCAGCGCATCCGCCGTCGGCGCTTTCATTTTCTTTAAAATGGCGAACGCATTCTGCTTTTCCGGAATGTCCGGCTTTTCCAACGTGTTGCTGATCAGTGGCAGCGCGACATCCGGATTGAACTTCGCCAGCAGATTCAAACTCTCCTGTCTAAGGCGCGTGTGCTTGCTCTCCAACCCGTTTCGGATCGCCGGCAGCAGCGTTGAATGCTTCAGTTCACCGAGCGCTTTCAGCGCTTCCAGCCGCAGCCAGCCCGGCCGTTTTTCGTCGGTGCTGATCTCGTAAAGGTCCGCGCCCAGCATGCCGATTTGAAGTTTGGCGGCAGTCTGCGCGGTGGCCACCTGAACCTCTCCGGATTTGTCGTGAAGCAACCCGCGGATCGCCGGCCGAATGGCGCTCGCGGCCAGTCCCGCATCGCGCTTGGGCAGCGGGAACCACAAATTCGTCACCGCGTCTTTTGGCGACGGCGCGCCCCAATTCGAAAGATGCATCAGCGCCTCAGCCCGGTATCCCGATGGAATATCCGTGTTCTCGGCCAGCGCCGCCAGCGCATTGGCATTCTCCCGTCCGCCCAGTCGGAAATGGGCATTCATGACGCGCCGCAGCAACGACTGCTGCTCGTCGCATCCGGTATCGATGATCGGGCGCTGCATGCGGTTGTTCGGCAACTGCCAGCCTATGGAAAGATGCTCCCGCGTGTCGGCCTTCTTCTCAGCCTTATCCGGCTTGCCGCCTTTCGCTTCTGCCTCGTTGGCCGGAGTTGCGGCGAGTGCTTTTTTCGGCTCGCACTTTTTCAGAACCGCTTCGACATAATACCGTTTCCCGGCGGTCAGCTGAACGGGATACGACTGCTGTTCCGGGCTCGCGGTCCAATTCTGCGGGTCGGTGCGCTCTCGCGTCTGAGCGATCAGGCGCTTGTTCTCTGGTTTTTCATCGGTGCTAAGCCACAGTTCGCTCGTGTCGCTGCCTGAAATCCAGAACGAATAATTTCCGCCCATCAGGATCGGCAGGTGCCCGGAGAGGCGCACGTTTCTATCATCGACCGGCGTGTCCGAAAAATACTCCGCGCCCTTGACCAGCTTCCCTGTTCGTTTCGGAGGAACGGGCTTTTCGTCTTTCTTCATGGCGCCCACAGTCGAGGCGACTTTCGTTTCTTCCTTCTTCGCGCCCGCTGATTTCGCCTCGGCTGCTTTGGCCTCAGCCGCTTTCAGATCGCCCGTTTTCGCATCGCCCTCTTTGGGCTCGGAGAAGCGTTCGATCGCGAACAGTTCCCCCGGCGACAGTTTTTTCCACGTGTCCTTTTCGATAAGCCCCGCGAGCGGCGGCTGAGCGGCCGGGATCGGCACGTCATTGATCGCGCGTGCCGCTTCGAGAACCAGGCGCGGCTCTTCATCAGTAAGGAAGCGTGCGATCTCCGGCTTTTCAAGCCGGCGCAATGCCACGATCACAGCCAGCCGCACGGAGGATGACGAATCCATTGCCAGCGCCATCACCTGATCAAAATTCTTTTCGGCAATCCACGTGAGCGCCATAATTCCGGCGTGCCGCAGATACGCGTCTTTGTCAGCATTGTCGCGCAGCATCTGCGCCACTGGTGCGAGCGCCTTCGGGTCGCCCAATTTCCCGAACGCCATGGCCGCGATCACTTTCGCGCGCGGTGGCCCAGATTTCAGCAACCCGATCAGCCCCTCCGCCGCTTTCGCGTGCCGGCACTCCCCGAGAACTTTGGCCGCTTGCGTGCGCACTTCAGGATCGGCATCGTTCAATGCGGCCATCACATTCTCCAGCGCCGCGGGATTTTTTTTCTCACGCGCGATCTGGCCCAATCCCCATATCGCATGCAGCCGCGAAATCTGATGCGTGCTCTCCGCCAGCACGTTCGCCAACTCCCCGATCGCATTTTTTGCAACCAGACTGAACTGTGCTTCAGTCCGCACGCGCTGATCTTTATGCGTCAGCAGGCGTTTGAGGTCCGTCACCGGACGCAGATCCAGATCTTCGCCGATCAGCTTGCGCGTCTCCTGGATGCTCGGATCGCCGCTCACGCTGGGATCGCCAATGGCGTAGATGCGGCCCTTCTGCGTCTGCGTCACCGCGCCGTACCACACGCTGGCGTAGGCCCGGCCGTCCACGCCAAACATCACGTCGGTCGCCTGGATATCCGAGACGAAATCCTGCTGATCGGTGATCTCAAACGAGGCGCCTTTGGGCTTCATCGAAAAAGAAATCACAGACCCTTTTGTGCCGCGGTAATCACAGATGAAAAAGTGATCGTTGTACCGTTCGGGCAAACCGGTTCCCGGGTAATACGCCAGCCCCGACGGTCCGCCGAGACACACATACCCGAGCGGCGGGAGCACGTACGCGGCCTGTCCTTCAAACTGCGTGGACCACAGTTTCTCGCCATGCCACGGGCCGGTGAGATTGGGATAGAAAATATGCTGATAGCCGATGCGCCATCCGCAATCGGTGCCGTCGAGAACCCAGACCCAGCGGCACGGATCGCCCTTGTCGCAATTGTTATCGCCCGTGAACAGATCGCCGTACTGATTGAATGCGAGCTCCTGTGGATTGCGCATGCCCGTGGCGATGACTTCCAGATCGCTGCCGTCCTGGTTGCAGCGAAACACGCCGCCATTGAACTGCTGCGCCAGAATTTTTCCTTCGGGCGATTTCACGTGAAAGCCGCGGTCGCCGATGCTGAAATAAAGCTTGCCGTCCGGCCCGATAATCAACCCGTGCAAATCGTGCCCCAGGTATGCGATGCGCACGCCGTAGCCGGTGTGCAGCACTTTAATCTCATCGGCTTTGCCGTCATTGTCTTTATCGCGCAGGTGCCAGAGATTGGGAATATCCGTGAACCAGACATTGCCTTTTCGCGCCAAAACTCCCGCCGCGAGTCCGTCCTCCATTTTATTGAAACATTCGGCGAACGTGGTCGCGCTGTCGGCCTTGCCATCACCATTTTTGTCCACGAGCAGACGGATGCGTTCGGAGATCACCGTGAAATCACGAGTGCGATCACCCAGATTTTTCTTCAACATGGTGATGCGGTCTTCGACCGTTTTGCAGGCGATGTCTTCGTCGAGAAATTCAAGGTACGAGCGCATGTCCAGATCGCCGGTATCTTTGTGCCCGGCCGGTTTGGTCAGATCGGACAGGCGGTTGGCCTCGGCGACGAAAATACGGCCTTTCTCGTCGGTGCAGATGGCCACTGGATGCGTCAGCAACGGTTCTGCCGCGAACAGTTCAATCTTTAAGCCGTCCGCAAGGCGGTACGCTTTCATGAACTCTTCGGCGTCGCTCTCTTCGGGGGGAGCTCCCGCGGCTTCGCCAGCACCTATCGAACTCAGGCACAGAAGTGAATAGGCGAGCACAAACGTCAGCAAACAGAACCCGCGGAACATGATTCATCCTCAAAAACGCGTATGTGAAGAGCCTGGGACTCTCCTTATATACCGCGTTTCACGCCGCGCGGTTACTCTGTTTTTGTAGCGCAGGCATCCTGCCTGCCCGCCGTTGGGATCGGTCATCTAATTCAGTGAATACGCTTCGAGCAGGCTGGAAGACTGCGGTTACGATAGGGTATGCCTTGTTTTGCAGAATGAAAGACGCAGGCTAGAAGCCTGCGCGACGGGGACAGGCTGGCGCTCCCGAGGGCTACTCTTTCTTGCGAGCCGTAATTTGTAGATGGCTGGCGCGTCCCATCGCGGAGGGCACCCGGCAGAGCTTCTTCTCGATCACCAGAATGCGCTCGGCGTTCTGCGGATCTTCGAGAAGCGGCTCCAGCTTTTTCATCGGCAGAACAGTCTTGCCGAAGAGATCAAGCACCTCGTAGCCGGCGGTCTCAAACATGGCCCGCAGGCTTTCCGGCGTGAACGTATGAACCGGGAAGCGCTCGGCTTCATCGCGCGCCAGCCATTCCATTTCGCCGCTCTTGACCAGTTTCTCCAGCCCGGCCAGATCCGATTTCTCGCAATAGTGATCGATCGCCGCGAGCGTCTGATCCAGCGACGCCACGAGCACGCCCTTGGGGCGCAGAATTTTCGAGATCGATTTCAGCGCGCGCGCCGGATGCGTTGCGAACGAAATGACATCGCCTTGCGCCACCGCCAGCGCGAAATGTTCTCGCGGCAAAGCGGACAGATCCATGACGTCCGCCTTCACGAACGAGACGCGCTCATCGAGGCCCATCGCCGCCGTTTTCTGGCGCGAGACTTCCAGCATGCCGTGCGACAAATCCGAGAGCGTCACGGTGAAACCGGACTTGGCGATGCGCAGACCGTACTTGCCGGTGCCACAGCCGAGGTCGATAACCGGCGCGCGAAGATCCGACGGCAGATGCGCTTTCATCGGCTGCCACGAAATCTCGTGCCACAGCTCCCAGCGCTTGCCCATATAGATGTGATCGTACTTCGCGGCCACGCGGTCGTGGTAGTGCTCGTTGGCTTCAATGGCAGTTTCCGGGTTTTTCATTGCCGTTCCTGTAGTCATGTGATTAAGTAGAGGTTGCAAGAGCGGTCAGCGTCCGCTGAGACCGCCTTTGATGATTAAATCTCACGATTCCCAACAAAATTGTTGACTTAACTTGTAAAGATTGGATATTACAAGTGCGACTTGTGTGCGAATCAATTTCACGTCACCGTTCCTGTTTTCGAATTGAAAGCGTCGAGAACAGCCGCGCCGAAGAGTCCCGAATGTCTTGGCAGGCCCTGCTTTAGACATAACGCCTCGTGATGGATTGTTCAACTGGGAATCGTGTGATAGGGAATAGACTCATGGCACAGTCCATACCGTTGGATCATTTCAGCTCTAATGGCAAGCGACCGGGGGGTGGCACTGCACGAGGTGATTCTGTGTGGCAGAAAGTGTTGACAGGCGGTGCTCAAGCAGCCGCTTCCTTATCCTTGAACGAGACTGTTGACGCCGTCAGGCCCTCGGCCGCGCCGGTTATTAAACGGCGTGAAGGTCCCGTTCTCAGTCCCGCGCCACTTTCCGCGGAGGACACAAAAGCAGCGCTGCTCTTGGCGGAAGACGTTCGCCGGGCTCAGCTGGGCGATGAGAATGCGCTGGCTGAATTGATCGAAAACAATCGCGCCTGGGTCCGCGGGATTGCGTACACAGTCTTGGGAGATGCGCATCTGGCCGAAGACGCCGCTCAGGAAGTGTGCGTCCGCGTCGTGAAGCACTTAAAGGGGCTGGATACACCGGAAGCATTTCGCCCCTGGGTGTACCGCATGACCCGCAACGTGGCGCTCTCCATGGCGCAGCGCCGCGAACGGTCGCCGCAGCCGCTCAGTTTGGACGCGGAACAATTGCAGGAAGGCCTGATGCCCGCGCGCGAAGTCGCTCCGGGAGCATCTATCGAAGAGGACGAAAAAATATCCGGAATTCTGGATACGATTGGCCGTCTGCCGGATATATATCGCGAAGTGCTCGTTTTGAAGCATGTTCAGGAATTAAGTTACTCGGAGATGTCGGCGATTTTGGGGGTCAGTGTGAAATCGCTCGAAGTGCGGCTCGTGCGAGCGCGCAAGCTCCTGCAGGAACGGCTCGGACGCCGCTTTGACCGCGGCCGCAAGCGCGATCCGCGTGAAGAAAGGGTGTAGTTGTGGAAGGTAAAGACGCCGGTGCCGCCTTCGTGGTCGTGCCGGACAGCATCGACTGCGGTTTTGCCGAACTCTTGATCTCACGCCGAGTGGATGGGGAACTGGCGCCGGACGACTCGCCCCTTCTGGATGCTCACTTGGCCGCGTGCCCCGCATGCCGGGAACGTGATCGGGAGTGGCTGCACCAATCCTCTCATCTAAACGATAACATGACCGTTCTCTGGCCAGAGACCCCTAAACCGAAGCCGCGCCTGAAAAATCAATTCTGGCTGCCGCTGGGAGTCATCGCGTCGCAAGCGGCGGCGCTGGTGGGCATCGCCATCTATTTGAATTTCTTCGCCACTTCCGCACAAGCGCCGAAATTGTCGCACGACGACCCGCGCATTTTGCAGCGAAAATCTCATCAATCCGGCGCCCAGAAGCCCGCACTGTTTCTACCGTCAGATGCGCCCCAGGACGCGTTGCCGGTCAGCACCGTCGCGGACGCCGTTCCTCCGTTTCCAGCCATTCCCGTCATCGAAACGCTGGCCGCTTTCGTGCCTCCGCCTCTGGCGGCCATGCGCGAAGTGCTCATTCCGAAACTCATTCCCAACGTCAGCATCGAATACACGCTGGCCGATCCCGCTGGCGGCGCGGCCATTTCCGGCCGCATGGACGTGTTGGGCGATATCATCAACGACCGCGCGGTCATTCGCATTCGCGATTCCAAATCCGGCATCAAAGACATCGCGCAAGGCGATATCAATGCACTCCTGCAAGACCCCGAACGCCGCGTCGCGCGCCGCCTCGTCGCCGCCTGCCAGACCCCCGAACTGCGCAAGCGCTTCGAAGAAATCCTGCGCCAGCACGCCGCCGAATAGGCGACGATTTCATCGTGTCTCATGGCAACCCACCGTTGAACGAAATATTCAGCGGAGGTCCGAGATATGGCAAGAGTTAAGTCCGTCAATCTCTCCGCTTGAATTTATTCCGTTCTGAGTTATTCCCATTCCTGGCTCAGGGAACATTTTATGTCAGACCACGCTCACGACTCGCACGGCCACGACGATCACTCGCATGGCGCCCAAGACGACCACGGACACGCGGCCGACGCTCACGCCGGCGACGAGCACGAACACGGCCACTGGGGCGACTACAACGCCAAGCCGCCCGCGCCGAGCACCCTGCCGCCACTTTCCACAGTTCAGCTTTCCATTCTCGGCGTGGCGCTGGCGGTTCTTCTGGGAGCCATTCTCGGATTCAGCTTGCGCCTTCCCGATGCGCGCGTCCACGACGATGAAGCGCATGGCGGGGCTCACGGCTCCCCTGATGAAAAAGCACACGGCGCGGTCGAAAAACCGCACGGTTCGCACAAGTAAAACAAAGTCGCGCTTTCAGGGCAGTTCTATGAAGGCTTTGCCCCGCCCTATCGTCCCTCATTAATAGCAAGCTCTGCTTCTTTGAAACCGCTCAGAAAAATAAGCGGCAGTCCGCATTGAAGCAGACTCGTGCCGGGTTAAAGTGCCAGTACTTAACGAATGACGCCGGACGTTGTCCGGGCTGTGACGACTGAACGAAACTGAACTTTGTCACGGAGTGCACACGATGTTGGGGAAGTTGGGCTGATTCCCGGTGTACTTCGCGCCGAAGCTAGAACCCGCTCCACATGCAGCAGTTTGTGTTCGTAGGATCGCAAGGCTCGTTTTCGGTGCCCTCCGGTGAAAGCCGGATTGGCAGCGACGCGGCATGCCAGATCTGCATCCGCGGCGAAGGCGTGCTGCCGGTCCATGCCTACGTCCGCAGCGATGGTGACAAACTGCTCATCCGGCCCGCCGACGGTGGCTCGTCGTCCAGCGGCTATACCGGCGGCGTGATTACGGTCAACGGCCAGCCGCTGAACGGGCCGGTCACCCTGGATGGCGGCCAGGACATCGCCATCGGCACAATCCAGATGCGGCTGCAATCCAATGCCATGAAAAGGCCCTCGCTGCTGCGCCGCTTGTGGGAAAAAACGTGGTTCAAAGTCGCGGTGTGGACTTTTTCAATCCTGACGTCGCTGCTGATTCTCGCTTATGCCGTGCTGATTTTGGTGATCTTGGATGAATCCGCGCTGAAGAGCCAGCTCGCCAAAGCCATCTCCACGCACTTTTTGCGCGACGACACCGAGATCGAATCCATCCAGGCCAAGCCGTTTGACGGCACGCTGGCGATCAAGAATATCAAAGTCAAAGACCGCGACGGCTATTCCGGCAGCCGTGCGCCGTTCGTGCTGATTCCTTCGGCGACTCTCAAGGTCGATATGTGGCCATGGGTGCGCAGCTGGTTCCGCGACTATAAAGACGTCGAGATCGTGCTGAGCAATCCGGAGATCAACCTGGATCGCGCGAAGTCCGATGGCGCGCTGAACATTCGCGACATTCTCAAAAAATACAGCCAGACAAAAACCGCGATCGACCTGGGCATCACCAAAATAAACGCAACGATGGATATTCGCGGCGGTCGCGTGCGGCTTCGCGATGACTACACCAACATCGGCGAGACCAGCCTCGAGGACATCAACGTGCGCCTCGTGTTGCCCGCGCAGGGCGAAGCGGTGCGTATCGAACAGTGCGATATGAGCGTCAATTCGATTCCCGCGCCGCCAGCGAAAGGCTCTCTGAAGGTCACGGGCAAGGTCATGCTCGTGGATGCGTCCTGCACCATTGACAACACGCAGATTTCATCCAACGACATGCGCCTGGAGATGAAATCGTTCGACCTGGCGCGAATTTTTGAACACCTCGGCTATGCGTGGGAACCGGCCATCGCTGATTTCAAAGGCAAGGTGATGCTCGGCAAACCGATTAATGGCCACATGGACCTGAAAATTCAGGACATGAATACCCTTCGCGTCGGCGGAAATGTGGCCAGCGAAAGCCTGCTCTCCATCCGCGAAGAAAGCCGCGCGGCGATGGGCAGCAGTCCCATGGGCATGAATTTCGATCTGCTGCTGAAAGATAACGGCGGCGGCTTCCGGCCTCACGATATGAATATCCGCCTGCGCAGCGGGCACGATCTGACCAAGCCCGAAACAACGCACCTGAATTTTGGCGCCGTCGGAAAATTGAATCCCGGCGGCACCAGCATCTACATGGTCGATCTCGAGTGCATCCTGCAAGATTTCTTCGGCACGGCGGTCGGCAAACGCCTGGGCCTGCAAGGCCGCCTGGGCGGGCGGCTCACCGGAAAGGCAAAGCTCGTTCGCGAATCCAGCGGGACGTGGAAAATTGATGTGAACGGCGCGCTGCCCAAAGAGGCCTACGTGATGGTCTCCGATCCGCAGAAGCCCACCGAGTTCAGCCGGCAGCCGCTGCCTCTGGATTTTGAATATCACGCCAGCGCGCAGCCCAATGCCGATGGCGGCATCTCCGAACTGAACGTGGACACGTTTCATCTGCGCGCGCCCTCATTCGAAGCGTCCAGCCAGGTTCCAGGCGTGGTCCGCTCAATCAATGGAGAACTGGAAACGCAGGCGCAATTCAAACTCAATTTGAAAGGCCGGGAATTCTGGAAGGAGTTCTCGCCGATTTTGGCGCTCTTCGGATTTACGCAGCCGATCGAAGAAATCCTCGATTTGAAAGTCACGCTCGTCGGCAAAAACGATCTGGTGAGCGTCGCCGCCGTCGGCACCGCCAGCCGGCAATGGAATCCCAATCCGGAAATAAAGGAGATCGATCCCGCGCCCGTTCAATTGCGCACGGTCATCGACTTCAATCGCAAAGCCGCATTCGGCAAACCCGGCGCTTCGCCCGCTCCCTGGCTTTCGCTCGTGCTGGAGATCATCTCGACCGAAGGCAAACCGATGTTTGTGCATCTCGATGCGCTGGTCAGCCGCGACGACAAACACGAGACGATCTCCGCTGCGTTGTCGGCGTTCGACAAAGAAAAGAACACGCAGCTTCCTGGCATCAAATCGGATGTCGTCACACTCCGCGAGCGGCTGCAGCCTTACATCGAGGGCTACCTGCGGCGGCTCGACGCCGGCAACAAAAATCCCAACGGCTGGCTGAAACATTACCGCGAGACCACGCTTAAAGGCGAGCTGGAGCACTCGGGAAAACTGGTGGTCAAGCGCCCTATCGATCCCCGGCTCGCGCTGCCCGATGTGTTTGAATTCGATTTCTCGATTCACGGCAAAAATCTCAACGTGAGCATGCCGCTGCACAAGCCGGGCGACGACGACGCGAGCACCGGCGGCATTTTCAACTGGAACGAGCAGGCTGTCGATATCCTGATAAAGGGCGTGTATCAGCAGCGCAACGCGGATAACAAGGAAGACCCGGATATCCGCAAACTCACGATTGAAAAGCTGGACGTTAAAGGCAGCGTCGGCGCGTTCGAGGTTTCGGCGCGCGATCTGGATTTTTTCAAACTACTGAATATCCGCAAGCTGCCCAACACGGCGTGGACGGATTGTGTCGCCGGGCTCAGCATGAGCGGCTCGGTGGAGCCGCCGGCGTATGAACTGGCGCGCGCCATTCACCTGCTGCCGGTCGACAACCCGCTCTGCGGTTCGGTCGCGCTGAAGATCGATTTCGATCGCAAGAAAGACGAAGTCAATCTGCAGAAGCTGCAATTCAAACAGACGGAGAAGAAACCGATTTCCTTCCTGCTCAACACCGATGCCACCGGTTCCGTGCTGCGCGTGCGCGATCTGTGCAACCGCCTGTTTCCCACCGCCGAAGACGCCGCGCCGTTCACCGAACAGCTCGAGGCGTTGCTGAACGAGAATGGTCCGGCGGCATTGCTGGACCATCTCGGCGACGAGCTTGCGTTGAATTCGTTGCAGGTCGATACCGCCGCGTTTATTGAATGGCTGCGCGTGGCCTATCCCTCAAAACCCGGGAGCCGCCCCCCGCCCGCGTCGGTCGCCGCGATCTTGAATGAAGACTGGAAACCCGAAGGCCTCTGGAAAGCGGCCGCCGTGCGATTCTCGCGCAGCGATCCGCGTTTGCGAAAATGGACGCTGGTCGGCGCGTTTCGTAACGACCTGGTCTGTTATGCGCAGAAGGCGTCGGCGCCGGCGCTGATCGTTCCCGGCCAGGACGCCAAGCCAGCCGCGCGGCCCGTCTCGTTCTCCTTCGCCAACGAATGGGCGCTGCGCATGGGCGTGGCGATGTCGCAGAACGACGGCAATGTGCTGGCCGTTGACGTGGACGAAGTGGCCCTCGATAAGGCGCGCATCACCGCGGCGCTGCCGCACCTTAAATACACGTACGAGAAGCCGGCCGGGGAACCCTGCAAACTGGAACTGGCTCAGTGTCTTTATTCGCACGAGACGCTCGCGCAGATCGGACGCTTGAAGCTGACTGGAAAACCAGTCCCCATCGACATCAAGGATCTGGACGCCAGCTTCGGCCGCAACGGAACCAATCTTCAGATTGGCGAGGCGGTCATCAACGGCGGTCCCGTTCCCTGTGCGCTGACCGCGCTGAAGTTCGATCAGGCGACGGACCGCATGCAGGTGCGCCTCAACGCGCCAGCCGCGGACATTCCCTACCTCGCCAGCCTGTTTCCGCGCGTCCCGCTGACGCTTAAACTTTCCGGCTCGCTGAAAAACGTGGCGGTCACCTATAAAGGGAGCATCATCGGTCTCCGCGCGGTAATGGAACCCAATCCGGTCGAGCTGGCTAAGCTGCTGAAACTGGAAAAAGACGATCCGCGGCTGACGGGATTGAATCCGGAAAGCGACGCGCTGGAATTCAACGCGCTCTGCCAGGACACGCAGATCGTGGCGGCATCCGGCAGCGGCGAGGCCGTGGATTTGAAACTGTGGGGACAGTTCCGCCTGACCACGCGCGACCTGGCGTGGAAAGATTTCAAAGCTCTTGTCGAGCACCGCACACCGAACACGTCCGTCACGCAATCGTTTGCGTCGCCCAAGCTGCAGGCCAACTCGACCGATGCCAAATTGACGCTCGTCGGCGCGATGCGCGCGCCGGGACTGCCGGTCAACGTGAGTTCCGATCTGACATTCAGCACGCCGCTTGACCCCGCCGTGCTGCTCGCGTCCGGAGATCTTTTCTCCGCGGCGCTGACCCGTGCCGCACCCCCGAAGCTCTCCGACGAGCGCCGTTTGAAAGCGCTTGAGAACGTGGTTTTCACGGGCAGTCTGAGCGCGCCTTCGATCGTACTTTCGGATGTGACACTGAACTCGGTTGAAGCAACCAACCTGTCTTTGAAGGGGCTCAAGCTGAATATTCCAGCGTTGACGACCCATTTTTATGGCGGAAAATTTGAGCTCGCGGACGCCGATTTCGATCTCTCCAAAGGCGCGGCGGTGCACACCACGGGCAGGCTTGGCGTGAAGGGCGTGGGGTACCGTTTGCGGCTGCGCGTACTCGATGGCGACATCGCGCAGATGCTGGGCTGCACAACGAAAACCGGTTACGTGGTCGGCGGAAAAATATCGGCGCAGGGAACGCTGAGCAGTGGGAATTTCTCAAGCACTGACCGCCAGACATGGGAAGGCAACGTCAAGCTGAGCATCACCCATTTAAGCGTCTCGGCGCCGGCCTCCATAGATGACGCCACCGAAGCGGCGCCGCCCTGGATGGCTGATTTTAAATCGCTGGGGCCGGCGTATTTCCGCTCGTTTATGAACGCGACGAGTTCCGAAGCGATCACCGCCGCGGAACTCTCTCAAGGCATGCCGGTCGGGGAAAGCCTGAAAGGCTTGAACGTCCTCGCGCTGGGCACGCAGGCTTACCTGGGCAAAACGTTTGGCGCCGATTTTCGCCGGCTCGAATTCGAAACGCTGCAGCCAACGATTGAGGTTCGCAGCGGACTGGCGACGCTCGCGGCGGTGCAGTTCACCGGGCGCGGAGCCAGTGCGGGCCTGGACCTGCAACTGAAAAATCTGAAGATCAATCTCGCCGACGAAGCCTTTGCGGAAGAGATGATTCTCTATCCCTCGGCGATGCCGCTTGCGGCGCGGCAGCGCCTGAACGTGGACCGCTGGCCGGGACCGGAGCAGCAGGAGTACACCACCGATGTTGAAACGAAACTGGCGCTGCGCGTTCATGGCCGGCCCGCGGCGCCGAATTTGAAATTTCCATGGACGCCTTTGAAAGGGCTGGCCATGCGCGCGCTGTTTGGCATGGACCGCGTCACTGATCTGTCGTCACTGGAGCTCGCCAGACAGCATACGCGCAAGACGTTTGGTGCGGAACCCGCGGATGCTGAAATTCCGGCGCTGCTCGGCGATCGCCTGGGAGTCGGCCTGCCGGGAACATTGACGTCCAGGCTATTGGGCCAGACGTTGATCGACCGCGTGCCAGGATTGCCGCCGCACCTTCTGGAGCATCTGTCCGCCACCGGTGCGGTGATCTCGCCGGTGGATTCCATGAATCTACTGCTGCGTCCGGAGCCCGACCCGAAGGCCCCGAAGCCGCCGCCGGGACAGCAGCCCAAATAAGGCCAGGATCAAACCATGCGTCTCAGGCACGTCCTCTTTCTGCTCTCTCTCATCTCTTTCGCCGCTCGGGCCGAGACGTTCAATGGCCCGGCGCTGAAGATCAACACGCAGATCGTCAGCATTCGCGAAGTCGAAACGCTTTTCGCCGACAGCCAGGTATTGATTTTGGACAAGCTGCGGCGCGGACAGCTTTCTCCGGCAGCGTTGGAACCGGCTATTCGTATCGCCTGGTCGGAGGCGCTCGAGACGGCGACGCAGGACCGCATCATGGATCAGCGCGCCGACAAGCGGCGCAAAGACATCATCAATTATTATATTGCGCGAGCGGGCGGTAACATCAGCCCCGATCGCGCGGTTGAATTCTTCAAGCGCGAAGAAGCCGATGCGGTGAGGCGGCTGCGGCGCGAACTCATTGCCGCCGCCGGCGGGGAAGAGGAACTGCGGTCCGCGTTGAGACGGCGCGGACAGTCCATGGAACAGTGGGAAGCCGGGCTCTCGCGCGAGCTCTTCCGGCGCGACGTGCTTGCGGTGGAGTTGGGGCCAATCCCGCGATCACCCGCCGCCGCTCGCCAGTTTTATGAAAAGCATCCGGAGCTGTTCAAGCAGGACGAAGCCTGGCGGCTGCGGCGGATCCGCATCGCCAAGTCGAAGTTCACCAGTCCCGACGTGGCCCGGCAGGCGGCGAAAATGCTGCGGGAAAAACTAAGCGGCGGCGGAGATTTCGCGGAGCTGGCCGCGCGCGTCAGCGAAGACCCGGAGTTTGCGGCACAGGGCGGATTGCTCTCGCGCGATGGAAAACCGGATCTGCCATCGGGATTTTTTCCCGTCGAAGAAAAGATCGCTGAACGTTTGAAAGACGGCGAGGTGTCCGAGCCCATGGAAACGGACGATTACATCCTCATTGTTCAGCGCGGCGGTTTCCGGCCCGTGAAAATTCAGATCTTTGAAGAGGCCGCTGAGCGCGCCGAGGCGCTGGCGTATTCCGAGCGCTTAAAGGGCCGCAAAAAAGAATTGTTCGAGAAACTGAAAGACGAATCGTACATCGAAGTGCTGCAGAAAGAGCCGCCGCCGCATCTGCTAAAGGACGTGCGGCTGCCGGAAGCGACGTTTGTTAAGCCTGGAAAATAAATGGCTTGTCCCGGCAGAGACGCCTGGACCACGGCATTATTTGACGACCTCGAGTTCGACGAAAAGGTTGCGGGCGCGCCAGATGAACGCGAAGTGTTTTTCCCAGAGCACAGGGAAGAAGCGGTATTGAGTCTTGCCGATGAAGTCCCAGAGCCCGCCGCCGAAAGACAGGTCCACCTTGACCTCTTTCATGCGCAAGTTTGTGTAGCAGTGTTTGCTCTCGGTATCGAAAAAGCTGAAACTGCGGCGCGCGAAATGGCGCGTGTGCGTGGGATCTTCCCACGAATTGAGGCTGGAAAAGTGCGGCGTTATGATATGGATGCGCGCGCCGTTTCGACTCACGCGGTGAATTTCGTTCATCACTCCCACCAGATCGGTAAGATGTTCGATGACGTGTGAACAGATGATGGTGTCGAACTGGTTGGGTTCAAGAGGCCAAGGCAGCGCATTGAGGTCGTGAACGATGTCCACGCCCGCGCCCGGAAGTATATCTATACCCACCGCACCGGCGGTTTTAGTTTGACCGCAGCCAATATCCAGAATTTTTCCGTTTGCCATTGCCAAGATCATAACGAGGCAGACGAATTCGTAAACTTTAGTTTGATTTTAGAGCGCGCTGGCAACGCGATAGTTAAAGCGTCATATCACAGGAACCGATGGCCATGAGCAGCGCGGCTTCTTCGATGGGTTTGACGAGGACTTTTAGGCCTGTGCGCGTGCGGCTTCCAGGTTGCCGGATGGCAGTCATCACGAGCAGCTTGGCATTTGAATTCCGCGCCAAAATGGCGGTATTCAACGCCTGCAAATCCATGCATGGCAGTTCCAGATCCACCAGCACGACATCCGGCGAATCACCATTGATGATGCGGTACGCCGTGTCGATGTTCATCGCTGACTGCACGACGCAACCGCGACGGGACAGGAAGAGCGTGACGGTATCACGAACCTGGATGTCGTCATCGATGACAAGTATGGTGCGACTGGTTTCAATGGTCATGGATCAACTCACTTGAAAGGGAATAAAGCTCCTGCGCTGGGCGACGCCACTTCATATCTTTAGTTATCAATATGGAAAATCCAGCCTGCGACGCTTTTGAATGCACGTATCGATCAACTGCAGCAAATCATCAGGCTCGTAGGGTTTCAACAGATGATGCAGCCTTAGCTCCAACGCTTTTTTTTCCGTATTCAGGCTCGCGGAGAGTAACACCATCTGAATAGATGGATACACTTTTCGTGCCAATACAACGAACTCTTCAATGGAGAGTCCGGGCATGAACCAATCCAACAGCACCACGTCGGGCTCGCCGTGCTTGAGCACTTCGAGGGCATCGTCACGGGTCGTGACGATGCGCGTCACGTACTGCTCCAGAGAC
>Ga0163144_10003415_pt1 | contig 36178 bp, 36 predicted proteins | sample OliLak19BULKMAT1_FD_123175 | JGI IMG/M metagenome (GOLD analysis project Ga0163144, IMG submission 123175) | Freshwater microbial mat bacterial communities from Lake Vanda, McMurdo Dry Valleys, Antarctica - Oligotrophic Lake LV.19.BULKMAT1 | ecosystem: Environmental > Aquatic > Freshwater >...
CTGGAAAGCGAATGCCGCAAGTTTTAACGATTCAGCAATGGCTGATATGTTTATGAGCCATGCGATGATCGATAAGGGAGAAAATTTTCCCAATATGGATGGCCCGGCAGTTTTTAAAACTGCTGTAGTCAAATTTCCTGAAGTGATCATGGAAGCACTGGCAGCCAATAATTATGTTGCAGCTGATCTTACATTATTGATCCCACACCAGGCCAATTTGCGTATTGCACAATTCGTACAACACAAATTAAAGTTGAGGGATGACCAGGTGTATAATAATATTCAGAAATATGGAAATACTACTGCCGCATCTGTACCCATTGCATTATGCGAAGCATGGGAAGAGGGAAAAATAAAAGAAGGCGATCTTATTTGTCTAGCAGCATTTGGAAGCGGCTTTACATGGGCCAGTGCATTAATGAAATGGTAACCGTCACGAAACACATATGGAAACACAACACATCGTTCATACTGTACACCTGTTCCCAATACTTGATGAACAACTCATCCGTTTATTGCGATCATTAACAGCTGATGAATGGAATAAACCAACCATCGCAAAACTGTGGACGGTAAAAGATATTGCTGCACATTTATTAGATACGAATTTCAGAACACTTTCATTGGCCAGGGATCAGCATTCATTACAACCCGATACAGAGATTAACAGTTACAGCGACCTCGTAGCATATCTCAATCAGCTCAATGCAGATTGGGTAAAAGCAAGCAAACGGTTAAGCCCACAGGTGTTAACGGAGTTGCTTGAAATAACGGGTAACCAATGTTCTGCTTACTGGAAGCAGGCTGATCTCTACGCTGATGCTGTTTTTTCTGTTGCATGGGCAGGAGAGCAAACATCGAAAAACTGGTTTCATATTGCAAGAGAATACACAGAAAAGTTTATTCATCAACAACAAATCAGAGATGCAGTGGGCAAACAGGGCATCTTAACAAAAGAATTATTTTATCCATTTATTGATACATTCATGTGTGCATTGCCACACACTTATAAAAATGTAATGGCATTAATTGATACTGTTGTTAAGGTTACAGTTACAACAGATATAGGCGGCAGTTGGCAAATTATAAAACAACAAGCTGGATGGGTACTATCAACAGCGAATGCTGATTCTTTTACAGCCCATGTGCTGATTGATCCAGAAACAGCATGGAAATTATTTTCAAAAGGAATGACGCTTGTTGAAGCAAGGTCAATCGTTTCAATTGAAGGGGATGAAGAATTAGGCTCAGTAGCATTGACCATGCTTTCAGTAATGGCATAATGATAAAAAACAATATCTTAGAGCAAGACGACTTACAAAACATCATTACAATGAAAATATTTTCCTTCATCATTCCACTTCTTATTTGCTCTTTAGTATCTGCACAGGTAAATATGGATTCTATGCGCCTGCAATACACACAAAAAACCATGAAACTTGCACAAGGCGTTACTATGAATGGTTTTATGTTGAATAAAACGGAAGTGAAGAACCTCATGCTTATTTCACCAGAAGCAACTTACTCCTACAAATTGTATTTAAAGAATAACAAAACAGGAACCATCCTTCCTTTTATAGGACTGGCTGCTGTTGTTGGCGGTCTTATTGTTTCACAGGAACAGGACAAACGCACTCCCGGCTATATCATGATTGTAAGCGGTAATGTTATTAATATTGTGGCTGCGGTTTTCAGGAAAATTGGGGGGGCTCATCTGCAAAATGCAATCTGGACGTATAACAGGGACATTTTGTATCCAGGGAAATAAATCTTTTTCTTTTGTTTACATAATCGCATTTAGATTTGCGATGCTATGCAGCGTCGCTTTTTATTTTTATTGAATCCAAAGGCGGGAGTTCAAAAAGGACAACCATTGACACGGCTTATTCAGCAACGATGTGAGCAGGCTGGGGTTGCTTATACTATTGAGCATAGCCGTGCAGATGCAGACTATAATTGGTTGAGAGAAAAAATATCCAATGAACCTATTACTGATGTGATTGTTGCCGGTGGAGATGGTACTATCAGTGCGGTAGCCGCCAACATCAGGGACCTCCCGATTAATATCGGCATTATACCAAGAGGCTCAGGTAATGGATTGGCACTTGCGGCAGGTATTTCAAAAGATGCCAATAAAGCACTGGATGTTATTTTTAACGGACAGGCACAACCTGTAGATGCCTTTATGATCAACGAATATTTTTCCTGTATGCTTAGCGGATTGGGATTTGACGCCCAGATAGCACATGAATTTGACCAGCAGGAGAAAAGGGGTTTCTGGAAATACTCTCAGCTTATTATAAAAAACTTTTTTGGAATTAAGACTTATCCTTTTGTGATAAAAGCGAAAGATGTTGATCTCTCTGTCAATGCTTTTTTTATCAGTATTGCCAACAGCAACCAATTTGGCAATCATTTTACCATTGCCCCCAAAGCAAGTTTACAGGATGGGTTGCTGGACGTGGTTGCCGTTGAGAAAATGAATTTGATTCTTGTTGTAATACGTTTGCTTTGGCATATACGTTTTGGAACCTTCACTCATAATTACAGCAACCGAAAAGCCATCATCTATTTTCAAACGAATGAGCTCGTCATCTACAATCCGCAGAAAGCAGCTTTCCATATTGATGGTGATGGAAAAGAAACTACTGAAACGTTTATCGTTAAAGTAATCCCCAACGCTTATTCTTTATTAATGCCCTGAGCAAGAACATTTTTTTCGATGGATTGCTGCAGTGTGAGAATTTGTTTAAAAACGGCCTGATTTTTCTGTTCATATACTGCAAATGCAATATCTTTTTTTTCAGATGTTGTTAAATGAAAACTGAGGGCGGCTCTTTTTTTATTTTCTTTTGGTTGATAAATAAATGTAAATCGATGAAGCGGAATAGCACTCATTGAATAACTCACCATACTTTCCTGCATATAATCCTGCACTTTATAAAAATTATATTGAAGAGTTGTTACAGGTTTATATAAAATATCACCAATACCAGGCTCTTTCAGATCTTCATTCCATTCTCCTTTAGGACGATCTCTTATTTGAATAAAAATGACTCCGGAAGTATTTTTTTTGATCCAGTCATTAAACACATGTAAAAAACGAAGGGTGATCTCCTGTCCGTAATTATCACGCAAACCGGCATCCATCACATCTACAATAGGTTTTGTTGGAAGCCATACATTGGGTAATACATAAGGGAAGGTTGCATTCATACGCAAAGCAGAAAGTAAACGGATATTATAAGGGTTAAGATCTTTAAAGAGGGCGGTGTAATCAATTGCATCCGGTTCTGCTGTAATACCTTTTACGCTATCGTGTTGAGGGCGCATTAAAAAGCTGATGGGTTGGGTGCAGATCATCAACTTTCTTCCATCCTGTGAAACGGTTGATCCGAATAAGCCAAGAGGAATCTTTGCATTGAACTCCTCCTCTTTATAATCGATCAGGCGATCGCCTAAGATGTTTCCTGTATTATAATTCAATTGCTGTTCAAAAGAGTATCCCCTGTCTTTCACATAGCGGTATGGGCCAACAGAAAATTTTTGTGCTGGTGTTACAAGATCCCTGGTAACATAAGCAGAAAAGATAGGATTCAAAAGATCTTTTGAAATTCCGGAAGTGATAGTTGCAACAGAAAAATCAATTGTTGCTCCTTTTTGTTTTTGCCTGTATAGTTCACGGTAGTAGGCGGCACCCAGCATGCCCCCTGATGCACCCGAAAACAAAACTGTTTTTTGCATCAGTTTTCCATTCATGATGCTATCTAACATACACAAAACATTTACTGTAAATGTTGCAGAGCGGTTACCGCCACCGCTTACATTTAATACATAGAAAAAAGGTTTTTCTTCAGGTTGATTGTACTTCCAGTTTTCAAGCAACTGTACCATATGCAAGCTATCTTTGCTCATTTGCGCAGGCGTACACAGCTTTAGCATGGACGTTAAAGAATATTCCGGTCGTTTTTTCCTGTCTTCATAATTCAATCCAAATGCTTTATTACGTATATCTATATATTCATAACGGAACAGGAAATTGAAGATAACGATGAGCAGTAATGCAAATGGTATACTCCATGTATCAAGCCAGTAAGCCAATGCGCCGGATGCTGCAATTAAAATAGCAAAGAAAATAAAAATGCTGGCCGATGCCGGAGCCTGCAAATAAGGGTTGTCTAAAAAAAGACCATACAAGACAAGGAATATAAACGCAATTACAATTGCAATAACTGCAGCAAAGTGATGCCGCTTAAAGATCATTTCTAAAAACACCTGGCTATAATGTGTAACATTTCTTGTTTTTCTGAAGCTGAAGAAGCCGGTTAAAAAATGATTCACTTTTATAACCGGATCGTGATGCAGATCTACAGGAACCGGCTTGTATTTTTCCATAAACACCTGCGGATTACGGAGCGTTTGATGCATGGTACGCAGAAAGGCTTTTTCTGTGCCGTAGAAATAAAGAAAAGAGAAGAAAATAAATACAATGATGCCTGCAATAAAACCAAAACCAATCAATAAAGATTCCCCGTTACTCATCAATTCGTTGATTTTATTAAAACGGAGGAGCTGTACAAAGTAGTTGATTGTAAACAGCAGCGGAATGCCGCCGTTATTGATGCAGTATTTTAAAAAAGGTCTTGATGAAGTGGCAAGAAACTTAAAATAGCCACTGAACAGGATAAACGTTGTAATATTCCAGCTCATCATAAAACCACCAAAAGCAATACCAACAATAAAAGAGCTGAAAAAATTTACATCGCCCATATATTCCGGCGAAAGAAATAAAGAATCAGCGCCAAAATGATTCATAAATCCTCCACTGACTGCACTGCCCAGCAAAAACCAAAATAATAACAACAACTGATATTTTCTGAAGTGCAAAAAAATCAGTTGTACAGGAAAGGAATACCAAATGGCAAGTGCATATCTTTTCATCCTGGCTTTTTGGTTTGGTTGTTTAACAGTAAAGGCCTTTTCTAAAAATATTATTGACGTATACTGAGATAAGTTACGCAAAAGAAAAGAATTATTGTAAGAACGCTGCCTCAACAAATATGTTATGTCAACTGATTTCTTCTTACCAGGTATAATACCCATATAAAACTTAGCAGTAAACACATGCCAACTAACTGGTGCAACTGTGCCACCCATTCAAATACACCCCAATGGTTGGGAATAATACCAGGAGATGTAAGAACAGATGCAACACCCAATATGACCTGCAGTATAACCAATGCAAGTGGAATGAAACCTGTTACCCGAAGAAGATCCGACTCTTTTATTTTAGCTACCCTGTAATACCAGAGTAGAATGAGCGCAGTTAAGAGATATGCAAGACCACGGTGTACAAAATGAATAGTCACCTTGTTTTCAATAAAGTTGATGAGCCATGGCGATTCTTTAAATAAGATGGTTGGTATCCATTGATTGTTGATCATGGGCCAGGTTGGCGCTGCAGTGGCAGCTTTATGCCCGGCCATTAGTGCGCCAAATAGCAATTGAACAATTAACAGTACAAGTAATAACAGGGTAAAGTTATTGATCGAACGATGATGGATGATTTGTTCTTTTTTAACTTTCAGTTGCAGTACAAACCAAAACGTGTAACAAAGCAACCCCATAGCAAGGATGAAATGTAATGCAAGCTTTGTTGGTTTTACATATACAGCATCGCCCACCAAACCACTTGCTACCATGATCCATCCAACTGCGCCCTGCAATGCACCCAATAAAAAAAGAATCAGCAATGGTTTGATCATTTCTTGTTTAAAAGACCGGCGCACAAGAAAATAGACAAACCCAACAGCAAAAACCATCCCCATTAATCTTGCCCATAGCCGGTGAAACCATTCCCAGAAAAAAATAAACTTAAAATCGCTGAGTGTAAAATCTGTATTGAGCAGTTTGTATTGCGGCGTGGTTTTGTATTGATCAAACTCCTGTAGCCATGCTGTTGCATTTAATGGGGGCAAGGTACCTGTAACCACATCCCATTCAGTAATACTTAAACCCGAGCCGGTTAAACGTGTAATGCCGCCCAGCAGAATCTGAACGATCAACATAAAAACACCAAACAATAACCAGTTGCTTACAGCTTTGTGAGAGGAAGGTTGCATCATAACGCAGGCAAAGGTAGGAGAGGAATGATTTCACTTTTCTTTTCAACCGGAATTAAATCACAAAGGATTGATTGAGTAATGTGGTTTCTGCTGTACAACTCTTCCACAAAAGATAACCTCCTGATAGATTCGAAACATTGTTGAACCCGTTTTGTTTTAATATTCTTTGTGCCAGGTACCCTCTTAAACCTGCTTCGCAGTATATGAAAATATTTTTATCTTTTTCTATTTCATCAAGCCTGGTTCTTAATTCATCAACCGGAATATTAATTGCCGAAGAAATCATACCTGCTTCATATTCATCTTTTCTGCGTACATCAATCAACAGATCAGTTGGTTTGATCTGCTCAAGTTCATTCCAGTAAAACACCTTTAATCGTTCCAGTAAAATATTCTCTGCAACAAAAGCTACCATATTCACGGGATCTTTTGCCGAAGAGTATGGAGGTGCATATGCATGTTCAAATTCAATCAAATCATAAATAGTTTTGTTTAGTTTGATATAGGCAGCTAAAATATCAAGTCGTTTATCAACACCAGCATATCCTGCAATCTGTGCACTAAGTAATCTCCCGGTATCAGGTGCAAATGCAATTTGGATGGTCATTTGTTTAGCACCGGGATAATAGGCAGCATGCGAACTATTATGTGTTGTAGAAATAATATGATTAATGCCGGCTGTTTTTAAATGTTTCGATGCAGTACCTGCAACAGCAACTGTCATATCAAATACTTTTACAATGGCTGTATTGATAGAACCTTTATATGATTGAACATTACCCAGCACAACATTATTTGCACAGATACGCCCCTGTTTATTAGCTGGCCCTGCGAGATAAGTGATCATGGATTGATGGGTGATGGGATTTTCAAATTCAATGGCATCGCCAACTGCATAAATATCCGGATCAGATGTTTGTAAAAATTCATTTACCCAAATGCCTTTTGCTGGTCCGGCTTTTAATCCGGCCATTGCAGCAAGTTTTGTATCAGGCCGAACACCGATAGAAAGTAAAACAATGTCGGCAATCAGCACCTCCCCATTCTTTAATGTTACTTCAATTTGATTTTCCTTTTTTGTAAAACCGGTAACTGCCGTTTGTAAACGAAGCTCAACTCCTTTACTCCGTATATGTTGCTGTACCATAGCTGCAATGGGATAATCAACAGGTGCCATAACCTGGTTGAGCATTTCAATAATAGTTACTTCCAAGCCCAGATCACGAAAGTTCTCAGCCATTTCTAACCCTATAAATCCGGCACCAATTACAATAGCTTTTTTCACCTGCTTGTTTTGTACATATGCTTTGATATAATCGGTGTCTTTTACATTTCTTAACGTAAAGATCCCTTCATTGTTAATGCCGGGTAATGGTGGACGAACAGGTTCGGCACCGGGTGACAGAATTAATTTATCATAGCTTTCTTCATATACTTCACCTGTTGTTTGTTTAACAGCCGTAATTGTTTTTTTTACAGGATCGATAGCTGTTACTTCAGTAGTAACCCGCACATCAATATTAAAACGTTGATGAAAGGAAGATGCTGTTTGTACAAATAATTTATTCCTGTCTTTAATTACATCCCCAATGTAATATGGTAAACCGCAGTTGGCATAGGAAATATATTCGCCTTTCTCAAATATGACGATCACTGCATGTTCATCCAGTCTTCTTAATCTAGCAGCTGCACTGGCTCCCCCTGCAACAGCTCCTATTATGATATACTTCATTGATAATAAAAATTACTTTTTCTGTTTAATTAGCCGGAGTAAAAGTAGAGTAAGCTATTATTGAAGGATGTGATTTTAATCATTCTGAAACCTGTTTTTAAGAAGCTCCTGATGACAGAAAACAACAACAACCGCAGTGAATTTGTAATTCAATTAAGTGACATAAATCACATAGCATCAGCTAATTGAATAAATAAAACCCGTTTTTTGATTTTTAATGATAAGTGTCATTATTCATTTGTAGTTACATCATTAAATGAGGGTCTTTTCTAAAGGAGTTTTGCGTAGTAATCAATCAGGATAAAAATCAACAAATGAAAAATCTTATTATACTCGGTGCGGGCACAGCAGGTACAATGATGGCAAATCATTTACATCATTTGTTAAAAGCCCCCGATTGGCATATAAGTATTATTGACGAAAGGAAAGAGCATCATTATCAACCCGGTTATCTCTTTCTTCCTTTTGATATTTATACACCGGAAGATATTATTAAAACAATTGAAGAATTTATTCCAAAAGATGTGCAATTGATCAAACAAAAAATCGAACGCATTGTACCAACTGAAAATAAAATTCAATTGAAGGGTGCTGATGAATTAAATTATGACATTCTCATCATTGCTACCGGTGCAAAAATTGCCCCTGAAGAAACTGAAGGCATGCAAGGTGAAGAATGGCAAAAATCTGTTTTTGATTTCTACAGTTTTGAAGGTGCACTGGCATTGCGTAATAAATTAAAAGATTGGGAAGGAGGAAAACTGGTTGTACATATTACAGAGATGCCAATCAAATGTCCCGTAGCGCCATTGGAATTTGCATTTCTTGCAGATTCATTTTTCAAACATAGACACATGCGTGATAAAGTTGAAATCACTTATGTAACTCCCTTAAGCGGCGCCTTTACAAAACCAAAAGCTACCGAAGCATTGGAGCATTTGCTTCATGATAAAGGCATAGAAATTGAAAGTGATTTTGCCATTGAGCATGTAGATAATGAAAAGAAAACAATTGTTGATTATGGCGGAAGGGAAGTTCCATTTGATATTCTTGTAACCGTTCCAACCAATAAAGGCGATGCATTAATAGAACGTTCGGGTATGGGTGATGAACTGAATTATGTGCCAACGCATAAAGCCACACTGCAGTCGAAAGTTTATACAAATGTGTTTGTTTTGGGCGATGCAAGTGATATACCTGCATCCAAAGCAGGATCGGTTGCACATTTTGAAGCAGAGATCTTAACCGAAAACATTCTCCGCTATATTAACGGTGAGCCATTGAAAGAAGAGTTTGATGGCCACGCCAATTGCTTTATTGAAACAGGCGGTGGTAAAGCATTGCTCATCGACTTTAATTATACACACGAACCGGTTGAAGGAAGTTTCCCGTTTGCAGGTATCGGCCCTTTGCGTTTACTGAAAGAAAGCAGGATGAATCATATGGGTAAACTCGCCTTCCGATGGATATACTGGAATGTATTACTCAAAGGAACACATATTCCGTTTGTATCAGCAACCATGAGCGAAGCGGGGAAACATTACAATTAAATTATTCACTCAATAAAAAAAAATTATGGAAAAGACAATTGCAGGTAAATCAATTACCGTTAACGAAGAAGGTTACTTAACTGATTTCAGCCAATGGGAAGAAAAAGTTGGAGAGGAAATAGCGGCAGAAGCGAATATCAGTTTATCACCCCGCCATTGGGAAGTTGTAAAGTATTTACAAAATGAACAGAAGAACCAGGTGGCGCTCAGCATCAGGCGTATTGGCAAAAGCGGGCTGGTAGATATAAAAGAGTTTTACGCTTTGTTTCCCTTTGCTCCATTGAAAACGGCTACGAAAATTGCAGGTATTCCCAAGCCAGCCAGTTGTATTTAAATTTTAAAATATGTCAATCATGAACGAAACAAATGGAAAAATAAAAAAGATGATGATCATCTTATCAAAAGCAACACTTGAAAATGTATATGCAGCTTTTGTGTTAGCCAATGGTGCACGCATGGAAGGTATTGAAGCAGAAATGTTTTTTACTTTTTTTGGATTAGAAGCAGTTCACAATAAAAAATTAGAACACCTGCATGTAGCAACGGTTGGAAATCCCGCAATGCATATGCCTACAATGTTGGGCGGCTTACCCGGTATGGAAGCATTCGCAACTTCAATGATGAAAAAAGAAATGGAAAAAGTAGATATGCCCGATGTACATGAGTTCCTCGATATTTTATCAGCATCGGGAGTAAAGATGTGGGCTTGTAAACTGGCATTTGATATGTTCCATTATAAAAAAGAAGATTTATATGAAGGCGTCAATGATATAATTACCGTTGGTGATTTTTATAAGAAAAGTGAAGGAGAGGGTGTGAAAATGCTTTTTATATAAAGCATGTTTCATTCAGCAGTAACAAAACAATCTGATCAAAAAGCAGCAGCTTCAGTGCAACGATGACTCCGCCATAATAATTTAAAAGTGCAGCACATCCGTACATTGGCCATAATGCCGGCTGCTGCAGTAAGAACAGCAACAACTGTAAACGCAACGGGAATGCTGAACAGATCGGCAATGAGCCCTGCACCTAATGCACCAGCTACATAACCAAGATCTCTCCAGAAACGAAAGATGCTTAAACCTTTTGAACGTTGAACAGGTGAAAGATTTTCTGCAATCACCGTGAGAAAATTCGGATACACCAAACCGGTACCCAAACCCATCAGCATCATAGCAACTATTACAGGAAGTTTTGCTGTACTCATCACAAGCAATGCCAAACCGGCACCTTGTAAAAGCATTCCAACTGTGAGTAATTGTTTTTTACAATAATGATCGCCCAGCTTTCCTGCAAACAACTGGCTGATGCCCCATACTGCCGGATAAATAGCTGCAATGCTTCCTGCTTCAAGAATGCTGTAATCATTCGCCAGTAACCAAATGGGCAGCAAACCCCATAACACACCATCATTGAGATTATTGATAAAGCCGCTGATGTTGACACTACCCATATTGAAATGACGGAAGCTTACTTCTTTCCAAAGCGATGTTACCATGAGTTGTTCGCCTGTTTGTTGTTCATATGTTACAAACGCTGTTGTATCTTTTACTAATAACCATGATAATAAAAAACCAATCACTGCAAAAAAGATACCCGGTACAAACGGATAAAATCCTGCACCGTATTTATGTGCAAGAATAGTGGCAAGATAACCTGCTAAACCAACTGCAACATAACCTGCAAATTCATTAATACCCATTGCCAGTCCACGGTTCTTTGAACCAACCAGATCAACTTTCATGATCACTGTTGATGACCACGCCAAACCTTGATTGATTCCTAAAAATATGTTGGCAACAATTACCATCCACCAATGTTCAGCAAACATTAACAGGAAAGGAACTGGTAAGGCAGCGGCCCAGCCAACTATTAAAATTTGTTTACGGTTGAAATGTTCATGAAGGTAACCGGTGAGTAAATTAAAGATGGCTTTGGTTGTACCAAATGCTGCAATGAATGAAACCAATGCAACAGTTGAATCCATTTGGAAACGTGCAGCGGCATAATCGGGCATTACTGTACGTTCAAGACCTACCATTGCACCAACAAATGCGTTAACCAACACCAGTAGTATAAATTGATTTCTATTTTCGTGTAAGCCTTGTTGCATAAGTTTCCTTTTCCTGCTTCTCCATTAAATCAGAAGCCAGCTTTAATATAGATCCAGCCTGCTTCCTGTTTTTTTACAAGTTCCAATATGGCGACAGGAACAATCACTGCTTCAGGTATTACACGGTCAGGATTGATATTCCTGCTTTTTAAGGCATTGTTACAAACAGCAATCACTACTCCTTTTTTATAGAAGCCAATGATCTGTTCTTTAAAGTAACCTGTGTCTTTTAATAATCCATAAACAGAGTTGCCGTGAAATACAATTTCAATCTTTGTATCTGACGCAGCTGCTAATACATTGCCTACCTGTTTGAACAGGACACGTTGCTGGGCAGTATCACCCGATGGCATATCCCACACAATTTTATGTTGTGCTTTTAAAACAGAAGAGCTGATGAGCAACAGTGAAACGAACAGGAATTTTAATAATCGCATATGTTTTGTTTTTAATCAGATAAAAGTATAATTATATCCTTCGAGTTGTGATAATAAAGTGGAAGGTGCGTCTGTTGCTGTTGCCCTGCCTTCAACCTTTGGTGAAACAAGTGGATGAGCAGCTAAATACGCTCTTACAATATCATGTAATGTATGGCCCGGTTTGCGGGGATTCTTCACATGTTCCATCCGGCACAATGTATCATCAGGGTCACCCTCTCTTTCACATGCAAGGATGGTATATGTTTTGTTCATATCAATTGCTTCACCATTGATCTTGATTTCATTTACCCTTTTATCAAGTTCGTTGTACATGGTAAAGTTGATGGTCATTCCTTTGAAACGGATCACCCACCCTCCAAAACGATGAGCCGCATCTTTGGCAAACACATTGTGCAGTTCATGTTCCAGCCACTCCCATATTTGCTTGCCTGTTACATCCGCTATCTTCACTTCACTGTCAACAGGCAACATGCTCCACAAAAAATCATTGGTAATTTCAGCATATCCTTTTTTGGGATCGGGTATCAAAGGTGGACAAAAACGAAACCCATTGCTCAACACCACATCAACATGTGCATCTTTAAACTTCCACATCAACGCATCTGTAATTAAGTTGTCCATTGTATTTTCAATTACATAATAGCGTATTAAAGGAGTTGTGGTTTTTCCAATTACTTTATTAAGATGTTTTTTATAAGGGGCGCATACCTTTTCAACCAATGCAGACATTGAAGGATCGGGTTTGTATTTGATGGGATCAACATCCAGCAGTTGATAATTCTCATCTTTGATCTGTCCGTTTTCAATTACAATATCAAGTTTTGCAACAAAGGAACCAAATGCACCGGGCTCTGTAACTTTTGCATACTTACCTTGTATGGGCACACGCACACGTTCATGTGTATCGGCACCAAGAATATAATCGACACCTTGAATTTCAGGTTGGTTTGCAAGATCAACCTGTTGCGCCAATCCCATATGTGTAACAAGGAAAACCATTGCACACTTCTCGTATTCTTTCAGGATTTTGATATACCTCGCTACATTGGTCTCTGGTTTTGTAAACGTAATACCCTTGCTGTAAGCAGGCGATTGACGCTTGGGTGTAAGCGGATCGTTATATCCAATAAAGCCGATCTTCACTCCCCCAAGCATCTTCGTCCAGTAAGGTGGAAAGATGAGCTCATTCTTAAACTCATCTGTTGTATCATGAAACATATTGGCGCAAATTTTGGCACTGTTGTAACTGCCAAGATCTTTCAGCATTGCATCTTTACCATACACCACTTCCCAGTTGCCCGGCAGAATAAGGTCGTACCCAATGTTATTTATTAATGGCACAATACCTCTACCTTCTGTAAGAGCAGCTACACCACCACCCTGGAAACAATCCCCGCCATCAATAATAATTGTGTTGGCAGGATTTTGTGCTTTTAGTGAGTGCAACATTGTTTTTAACACTGCAAACCCACCACGTTTTTTGTAAACAGGTTTTCCGTTTTCAAAAAAGAATTCATCGTGTGTGTGGAGTTGTGCATGAATATCGGATGTGTGCAAAAGCGTAAATACATTTGCTTTACCATCTTTCACGGCTTTGTTGCCAAACAATTCTTTTGCATGATAAGGGTCGCCACTTACTGCGTTTACAAGCGAAGGTGGCAATACGGCACCGGCTGCAATAGCAGATGCTGATTTAAAAAAATCTCTTCTTGAATTTTGAGAGATGGGTGCGATTTGTTGGTCATCCGAACAACTATTGCACGAACAGTTGTGGAGATGAGTAATGTTTATTTCTGGCATGCTTGTCGTTAACGATTATTTTTTTGTATTGGATTTCTTTTGCTGCTCCTTGTAATCCTTAATGGGACCAAAAGAACCATACTTATGTTGCTGCTCAGTAAATGAATCAGCATAAGGACCAAATGGATGGTCGATCGGCTTCTTTGAAATGTCCGGCCAATCACCGCTCATATCTTTTGATGGGCGTGGTTGTGAGTTTACAAATGCTGCCACATCCCATGCTTCTTCATCACTCAATTGTGGCGCATGATAATCGGTTCCTTGCGGCATATTATTTTTTATATATCCTGCAAATCTCGATAAGCGAAATAAGCCAGCACCAATATTATAACTGTTCTTGCCCCATAGTGGTGGGTATGCATATGCATTACCATCTATATTGATTAATCCTTCACCATTCACTCCATGACAGGTTTGGCATTTCTGTACATATACTATTCTTCCTTGTTGTGGATCTGCAGCACGGTTGAGGTAAGGCAATTCCACGATACCGGAACCTTTTGGTTTAGTGCCCTTCTTTAAATCTTCGCCCAGCCATTTAATGTAAGCATAGATTGCCTGCATCTCTTTTGAGTTTGTATCAAGTGCTGTTCCATTCAAACTTCTTTCCATGCAATCGTTCACCCGTTTGTAAATTGTTTCAATACCTCCGGAGCGATCTCTGAATTTTGGGTAGGTTGTATAAACAGCACCATAGTTATTACCCCAGGGCTTGGTGCCAGCTTCTAAATGACAATTCTGGCAGTTCATACCATTGCTGATTTGCAGTACAGAACCTTTAGGACCGAGATAGGTTGATGTGTTTGCAATTAATTCATGACCATACCATATCAGTTTCCCATCTTTTCTTGAATAGTAAGGGATCTGGTTGGCAGAAGGTCCCATCCAAACGGTTTGCTGAATGGTTGAGTCAGCTGCTGTTGATTCCTTTTTGCCGGATTGAATACAACTAAACTGAGTAGCCGTAATTATTAACAGCAGGATGATAAAAACAAGTATGGTTTTCAGCACATTCATAGCAAACAATACAATATCGTTAATGAGGTAATTGCTCTCTGAATTTACCGTACACCCAAGTGCCGGCAATTGCACTCAGCAGTGTTACAACAATAACCGTAGCTCCGCTTCCTATCTGGGCAAATAACGGTCCCGGACATGCGCCGGTAACGGCCCAACCCAAACCAAACAGAAGGCCACCATAGATTTGCCCCTTGTTGAATTTCTTATCTACAAACTCAATCGGTTCACTATAAATGGTTTTGACCTTGAATTTTTTGATGAGCCATACACTGATTATACCCACTACTACGGCTGATCCAATGATACCATACATATGAAAGCTTTGCAGGCGAAACATTTCCTGGATACGGAACCAGGAAACAACTTCTGCTTTTACGAAGAGGATACCAAAAAGTAAACCTACAAGTGCATATTTGAAATTATGCCACCAGGGATGTTGAAGTTCTGATTCGTTGAAGCAGGTAGCGTCTAAAGATCGCATTTCAAAATCAGTGTTCTCTGTAAGAAACTCATGGTGTTTTTGTTCGCCCACTATTTCATCTTCAGCTATATTTTTATATTGTTCCATGAATCGTTAGAGTTTAAGAATGAAAGGAAGAATAAGATTAGCCATGATAAAACCGCCAACCATAAAGCTGATTGTTGCGATCAATGAAGGCCATTGCAATGTGGAGAGACCCATGATGGCGTGTCCGCTTGTGCAACCACCTGCATAGCGTGTTCCAAATCCAACGAGAAAACCACCTACAACCATCATCATAAAACCACGCAGCGTAAACAGGCTGCTCCAGTTAAATACTTCGGTTGGAACAAGTGAATCGTAATTTGTAATACCATAAGTAGCCAGCTCTGCACTCAGGTTTGGATTTACGATCATTGGCTCGGGATTTTGAAGGAACAAAAAAGCAATAAAGCCCCCTACTAAAATACCCCCTACAAAAAACAGGTTCCATATTTCTTTTTTCCAATCGTAATGAAAGAAAGGAATTTTTGCAGGCAAACATGCCGCACAGATATGCCGCAGCGAAGAGGAGATGCCAAATGTTTTATTACCAATAATAAGTAATGTGGGCACCGTTAATCCAATCAATGGGCCAGCTATATACCATGGCCACGGTTGTTTAATAAATTCAATCAGGTTCATGAATGGTTTCGTTTAAGTTATTGCAAGGTAGATATCCACCTGCCGGAATTATGTGATAAATATTACATTAGAAAGTGGCGCTTCAGTAAGGTACAGAAGAATGATACGGATAAGATCAATTGTTGTTCGAAACCTCGTCTGGTTCTTTTGTTTCCTTCTGCTTTGGTATGAACATACTGTTGGCTATGGCTCCCATTACAGCAAAATAGATCATACTTCTTACCGGGCTTGAAGTGATAAGACAAGTGCCATCGCAACCGTAGAATTTCCAATAGAAGAAACCGCCAATAGCGCCTAGTACCAATCCCGGTAAAACCCAGGTTGCTTTTTTAAAGAGATTCTTCATGCTTATTTACTTGCTTGATTTGTTGTTTGTTTTGCGGAACAGTACAGGCGCCGCCCATGCATCCGATATTCATGACAGCCTGGATCACTAATACGGCACCTATTACCCAAAGAAAAGGAGTGGGCGAATGAAGTGCCTGTACAATTGCTGCGATACCTATGCCTAGACGAAGGAGGCGCATACCATTCCATTGTTTCAACCATTGAATGATCATGATGCCAATTTATTTTGTAAGCTGATCCACGATCCGCCGTTGTATGCTTCAACGCCTGCCTGCTTAAGGATAGATGTGGCAGTACCACTACGCATACCACTGGCGCAACAGGTAATAACAGGCTTTCCTTTTTTCTTGATGTCGTTGATCTTTGAACGGATGCTGTCAACAGGGATATTAATAGCACCTTTGATATGACCTCTTTGAAATTCACCAGCTGTACGTACATCAATAATAACAGTACCCTGATCTTTCAATACTTTAAAATCAGTTCCGGGCCCAAATAAGTTTTTAATGAAGTTGATCATTTTAATTGAGGTTTTTCAGGTTTAATAAATCGTACAAGCCACCGGCATTGTGTACATTTTCAAGCCCCAGTTGTTTTAACAGAAAGTACGCATTCATACTTCTTGCACCGGAGCGGCAATACAATACCACGGGACTGTTAAATGCTTTTAATTCGTTTGCTTTCGCTGCAATTTCCGGCAACGCAATATTGGTAGCGCCGGGGAAATGTCCGTCAGCAAATTCTTCTCTTGAACGTACATCCACAAACTTTGTCTGTGGGTTCTGAACGATTTCTTTTAGATTCATATCAAATGATTTTTCGTTTATTGTTGAATGGTTCCTTTCCAGGCAGTGATACCGCCTTCCATATTCCAGATATGGCGAAAGCCCTGCTGCTCCATTATTGTTGCTGCTTTGGCACTGCGTCGTCCACTTTTGCAGTAAACCAGATAGGTCTTTCCTTTTTTAAGTTTACCTACCTGTTGCAAAAATGCAACTGAATCCATGACGTCTATATGAACAGCATTGGGCAAATGTCCTTCGTTGAATTCCTGTGTGGTACGCACATCCAGCACTACTACTTTTTTCTTATTCAATTTCTTTTCAGCAAATGCAGGCGATACATTTTTTGTTTGTGCCATAGCTGAAAGAAAAGCAAAGAACCCAACTGCGAGGAAAAAGATCCTGGTTTTCATAGTATTGTTTAAAATGAAAGGAGGTTGTTATAAAGCCTCCCATCATTCTTTTAAAAATGATTGATTATAAAAGTGTTGTTGGACAAACGTAGTCAGTAGTTGTAAATTTTTCGCTTTCCTTAAGCGCTTTAAAACCACCACGCACATCAATGAGGTTATCATAACCACGTGCACGAAGTACAGAAGCAAAGATCATGGAGCGGTAACCACCTGCACAATGCACATAGTAGGTTTTGTTCTTATCAGCCTTCAACATACTATCGTTAATGAAATCAAGTGGAGCATTTTCTGCTTCAACCAAGTGCTCACTCTGGTACTCACTGCTTTTGCGTACATCAAGAATATTTACATCCTTGTTTGTTGCAGCAACTTCAGCCAGCTCCTCTGCCGAAACACGTTTGATCTCATCTGTTTCTTTACCTGCTGCCTTCCATGCATTGAATCCACCTTTCAAATAACCCAACGAATAATCATAACCCACACGGGCCAGGCGTGTTACCACTTCTTCTTCACGTCCTTCATCTATAACCAATAAGATTTCCTGTTTTACATCGGAAATCATAGCGCCTACCCATGGGGCAAAGCTGCCATCGATACCAATGTTGATAGAGTTGGGCACAAAGCCTTTTGAAAAAACTTCTGCATCCCTTGTATCAAGAATCAATGCACCGGTTTCATTGGCTGCTGTTTCAAATGCATCGGGGCTCAGTTCCTGTGTGCCACGTTTAATAACTTCTTCAATGCTATCGTAACCATGTATGTTCATCATTACGTTGAGCGGAAAATATTGCGGAGGAGCTGTTAAACCTGTTGTTACTTCTTTAATGAATTCTTCTTTGGTCATGTTTGCACGCAATGCATAATTAACTGCTTTCTGATGACCCAATGTATCAGAAGTTTCTTTACTCATGTTTTTACCACAGGCACTACCTGCACCATGTGCGGGGTAAACAATCAGTTCATCTGCCAATGGCATGATCTTGTTACGCAGTGAATCATACAAATAACCTGCAAGCATATCCTGTGTAAGATTGGCTACAATTTTTTGTGCAAGATCAGGACGACCAACATCTCCAATGAACAACGTATCGCCGGTGAAAATGGCAATGTCTTTTCCATTTTCATCTTTCAACAAATAACAGGTACTTTCCATTGTGTGGCCCGGTGTGTGCAGCACTTTGAATGTAAGCTTTCCTACTTTCAACTCCTCTCCATCTTTAGCTGAATGGAATTCAAAATCAGGTTCAGCGTTGGGGCCATATACAATTTTGGCACCTGTTTGTTTTGCCAGGTCAATATGACCGCTCACAAAATCGGCATGGAAATGTGTTTCAAAAACATATTTGATTTTTGCATTGCTGCGCTCAGCTTTTTCAATATATGATTTTACTTCACGCAATGGATCAATCACTACGGCTTCCCCTTCACTTTCAATATAGTAGGCACCTTGTGCTAAGCAACCGGTATAGATCTGTTCAATTTTCATATGCTCTTTTTTATTTTTTTAATTGTTGAATTAATGATGCAAAGTTGTGGTTTCGTGTGACGGTGAACTATGACTTTAGTCACACAAAAAACTTAATGCGGAAGAAGTTTACTGAATAAACAATTCTTTCACAATAATATAAATACCCATGAACAATACAAACCATCCAAAGCCCCGCTTCAGTTTATCGCCAGAGATTTTTTTACTGAGCACATTGCCGATAAAAATACCTGCAATGGCCAATACTGTTACGATGATGAGTAATTTCCAATCGATTGTTTGATGACCGATATCACCGAGAAAGCCAATCAATGATTTCGCAGCTATAATTAATAAAGAAGTTCCAACGGCTTGTTTCATGGGTAATTTACTAAGCAGCACCAAAGCAGGAATAATAAGGAAGCCACCTCCTGCACCAACCAAGCCTGTTAAGATGCCTACTACTGTTCCTTCTACTAAGATCAATGGATAGTTGAATTTTTGTTCTCCGGCATTTCCATTTTCTTTTTCATTCTTTCCTTTGATCATAAAGTAAGATGCAAACACCATCAACACAGCGAACAACAGCATCATTAAAATAGGTTTGGTCACGATAAAAGTTCCGATCGTAAAAACTTCTTCAGGAATAGCCGGTACAATAAACTTGCGTGTGGCGTAAACAGCCACAATGGCAGGAGCGCCAAAAATCAGCGCTGTCTTAGTATTTACAAGTCCTTGTTTGTATTTGGGAAAAGTGCCAACCAATGATGTAGATCCAACAATAAACAAAGAATAAGCGGTTGCCAATACAGGATTAACACCAAAAAGATAAACTAAAACAGGTACGGTTAAAATGGACCCACCACCACCAATAAGACCTAATGAAATACCAATAACAATAGAAGCGAGATATCCGATTATTTCCATGCTGCAAATGTGGTTGCAATTTCAGCAGTAGTTGGTGATACAAATCACACAAGCTGCGAATTATATATTTTTCAATTCGATAGCGTTGCGGTGTAAACCCACCCATCCTTTTTGTTCCATTTTTTTGAGTAATCTCGATATTACTTCCCTCGAGGTATTTAGCTCCTGTGCAATTTCCTGGTGACTGATGTTGAGAAGGGTTGTTTGCTGTGCTTCTTTTGCACGCTTCAGGTAAAACTCCAACCGTTCATCCATACTGCGGAAAGCAACATTGTCGAGTGTAACAAGCAATTCATCAAAACGGGAACGATAGGTTTCGATCACGAACTGGTACCAGCTTTTGAATTTGCTCATCCATTCGCTCATGTTATCAACAGGTACCATCATTACTTCTGTTTCAGTAACCGTTTTTGCCATAATGGGACTAGCTTCATGTTTGGCAGCGCATACCAACGATAAAGCACAGGCTTCGCCAGGTTTTAAATAATACATGAGAAACTCGTTACCGTCATCATCTTCACGATAGATTTTGATGAGGCCTTGCAATACCAGCATGGTGCTGCGGATGTACTGGCCTTTGCGCATGAGTATTTCATTGGCAGGGAAGGTTTTGAATTCACCTCGCTCTTCAATCTCATCAACTAGTTTATCTTCAAACAATGGATAACTTTTACGGAGCAAATCATCGTGTATTTGTTTTGTTGCCATATACAAATGTTGAATTTTATTTTTATAAAACCTCCGGGGTTTTTATAAACCCCGGAGGTTTCTATCTTTGAGGTATGTCGTTACTCTCGTTTTACCAGGATGAACTGCTTGAAGCCGGATGCGATGAAGCCGGACGTGGAAGTTATGCCGGACCTGTATTTGCTGCTGCTGTAATTCTACCCAAACAATTTCATCATCCCTTGCTCAATGATTCCAAAAAGGTGAAACAAAAAGACAGGGATACATTGCGGCTGATCATTGAAAAGGAGGCCGTTTCGTTTGCAGTAGCAAAAGTGGAAGCAGAAGAAATTGACCGCATTAATATTCTGAAAGCTTCGTTCAAAGCCATGCATATGGCATTGGACCAACTCAACCAAAAACCTCAATTACTCTTAATCGATGGAAATCGTTTTATCAAATACAATCGCATACCACACAAATGTTTTGTAAAAGGTGATGGACGATTTGCTTCCATTGCAGCAGCCAGCATTTTAGCCAAGACCTACAGGGATGAGTATATGCTGAGGCTGCACGAAAATTTTCCACAGTACTACTGGAAGAATAATAAAGGTTATGGAACAGAAGAACATCGCAAAGCAATCGAACAGTTCGGGTTGTGTGGTTATCACCGTATGTCATTTAATATACAACCACAAAAAGAGAAAGAGTTGTTTTGAACTCTTAGCTCAACCCACCCATTCGCCCAATCCTTCTCTGATGATGATGAATTCATCGGTTGTGCAATCAACAACAGTGGAAGGGATCATTCCGCCAATGCCGCCATCAACAACTATATCAACCAGTTTCTTGAATTTTTCATAGATTTCTTCCGGATCAGTATATTCTTCCACCATTTCTCCGGGCAATGAAGCACTGAGGATAGGATGATTTAATTCTCTTACAATGGTTCTTGCAATAGTATTATCAGGAACACGCAAACCGATGGTATCTTTTTTACTCTTTAAAATTTTAGGAACTTCTTTACTTGCAGGCAAGATGAAAGTATAGGGGCCTGGCAGGTATTGTTTCAACAAACGATATAATGGTGTTGAAATACTTTTGGTATAAGTGCTAAGATCGCTGAGGTCATCACATATAAAAGATAACTGTGCTTTTTGCGGTTCAACCTGTTTTATCCGACAAATACGTTCAACAGCCTTGTGTTGAAAAATATCGCAACCCAAACCATAAATGGTATCAGTTGGATAGATAATAATACCACCGCTCAGCAAACAGTCAACAATTGTTTTGATTTGACGGGGTTGAGGATTATGAGGATGCAGGTGTAAAAACATAGCTTTAAAATTAAGTAATCAGGAGATGAATTTTATCAAATCAGCAACTCTTTATCTCCTTTGAGCATATTGTCATGGTCTCCAAAGAGCCTGCCGCCTGTAGATTCCTGTTCAAGATTTTTGAAGCGGTTTTGCCATGATTTTTAGCATTGTATAGTGAGAGCTTACTAAACCCAAAGGAGACTGGAAACTGTTGGGTATGCGAAGTATTGATACGGTATTGAAGAAAACGTCACCCGGCTGCTGGTATCAATACAAAACGAAAAAGGCACTTGAAGCTGCATTAAAAGAACTTTCTTCATGAATTTGCTTGCAAATATGGAAAGGGCTGTCTATATTTATCCCATCACTTCTGGTCTCCTGTCTATCCCAATTCCAATTTCCAGTGCAGAGCTTACTTTGTTCCACCATATCCCGCTGATGAACTTACTGTTCTACCCCTTTGTTACAACATTACAATTGTGAATGATGGTTTATTTCATTTAAAATATCTGATCATAAAAAGTCTATTTTTTTGTGGTTTCAGAGGTAAGCAAAAGGGCCCAGGATTTCTATCCGGGCCCAACTTGTTTAGAAGATGAGTTAACTAAATTGCAAGACCTGACAGGTTAATGAATCAGTTCAATCAACCTGACTAATTTCATACAGATAAGAGAAATAAACCTGGCAGGTCAAGCTATTACACTTTTATCTCCACTACTTTATTTTCTTTTCTGCTTTGTTCTGCAGCAAATCCCATTAAATGGCTTTCAATAGAAGCATCGATAGTAGATGTTAGAAGTGAAGCATCATTTTTTGTAACTGCTTCAACCCAATTCGCTGCTAAACGCCAGTCGCCGCCACCGTGTCCATCAGTAGCTGTTTTCCATTCTGTTTTTTTCCCGGTAGTAAAATCGGTATGCACAAAGCTGGTCATATCACCAACAATATCACCAAGGCTTCCCATTATTCTTGTTCTTCTTCCTTCATATGAAGTAAAAGCTTCCATACTAAAACTGGCCGTTATGCCATCATCAAACAATATATTGGTTGTGTAATGATCGGGTTGATCGTTTTCCATCCGGTACACGCATCTTCCGTAATTCGTTGTTTTTAATTGCTCTAAAACATAGGCAGACTGTTTGTCTTTCTCTTCAGGTAAATCGAAAACATAATTTCGTTTGCGTTCACGATAATAAATTTTCAATGCTGAGTAAGGGCATGTTGCTTCTACCTTACAACCATCACTGCAGCGGGCCGTACTTCCTTCTGGCGCATTTTTTTTATTAAACCAACTTACATCTCCCAATGCATGAATGGTTTTGCTTTTCTTTCCGAGCATCCAACGAAGAATATCTAAATCATGACAACTCTTTGCAAGTATGATAGGCGTGGTTTGTATACTATTGTGCCAGTTTCCACGCACATAAGAATGGCTCATATGAATGTGTTCAATCGGTTCAAAATGCTGCACACTTACAACCTTACCTAAAGCACCACTTTGAATGATCTTTCGCAGCTCGACAAAATAGGGCGCATAACGCAAAACATGACAAACAGCAACGATCTTTCCTGTTTTCTTGGTCATGGCTAAAATATCACGGCATTCTTTTTCACTTGGCGAAATAGGCTTTTCAAGCAAAACATTGTAACCCATTTCCAATGCCTTCATACAGGGGCCGTAATGCAAATTATCCGGTGTGGTAATGATAATAGCATCTGCAAATTTTGGTCGTTTAAATACATCTTCCCATGTAACAAAACGGTTTTCATCTTTGATGTTATGTTTTTTTGCATAACGTTCATTGCGGATAGCAATGGGTTCGGCTACTCCAACGATATCTAATTGATCAGGATATTGGATGGAAAAATTCCCATACACATTTCCACGATTGCCTGCACCACAAGTGATGGCAGTAACTGGTTTATCCAGTTTTAAACTATTGGCAAAATCGGGCAGAATCATTTTTTCACCCTGTTCATTGGTTGCCCATGATGAAAGTGGCAGCACTGAACTGCCAATAGAAATTCCCAAAGCTTTTAATACATCCCTGCGTGATAAAGAAGACATATAAATTGATATTGGTGATTAAATAAATTATTGTTGAATCATTTGCATCCTCAATACATCCGTCATGAATTTAGTAACCTCTGCTTCCACACCCTGGTAATCGTTTGATTTAATATAGCCGCCTATTACATGATCGCCGGTGTTGGGCATCGCTACTTTTCGTTTTTGATCGGTAACCGTACCCATCTCGTCAAACATTTTCAGCATGGCGCTTACTTTCACCACACTATCCTGGTGTACCTCATCTTTATAATAATAGAGCATGAGTGCGGGCTGTGTTATTTTTTTGAATGTTGCAGGCACCATCACTGTTTCTAAATATTCCTGCAGCGCCACAATACCTTCCAAACGATATTTCGAGTACCAGTATTTTTTGTAAATATCCCGTTGATCTTTTGTGATATGATAATTTGAACCTTTTACTTGTCTGGCAATCTGCAATCCCCATGGATTGTTTGTTAAAAATGCATTCGGATCGTTAATGGCAATGTTGGGAGATAGCAGAATTGTGGATGCGATCTCAGGAAAGCTGGCTGCCAATTGTAATGCATTGCTTCCTCCCGTTGATGTGCCCATTACAATTACTTTATTACCAATTTGTTTACCGATGGCATACGCCTGTTTTACACTTTCCCAATAGTTTTCAGCGGTAAGATGCAGCATCGCATCACTTGTATCGATGCCATGCTCAGCCAAACGTGCTAAATATAAATTACAACCAAATCTTTCAGCGATGGCCTTGTGTACAGGAGCGCCTTCTTCCTGCGAAGCAGAAAAACCATGCAGGTACACAATGGCATATTCTGTTTTTTGTTTGTTTGAATCATTGGCCCAAATGATCCTTGCTTCATTTTCCGGTTTTACTTTATGCTGTGCTTCATTTTGAGTAATATAATTTTCTAATGCTGCAGCATCAGCAGGTACGGTTGGCAATGCATTTGTATAAACTGGAGTTGATGGATTAGGACCAAGCAGATAGACAGCCATTAAAACAACAAGAACAATAAAGATCCATTTCAACAATCGTTTGAGAAAATTCATGAGCAGGTTGGTTAAAGGTTTGTTGCTTAAAATTACTGTTTTGAAACAGATGAAGCTCAATCGTACCTATTTTCATCAAAAAATAATTATTATACCGATACGGTATCTGTATTAGTCCAATCTTTCGCTTTGCTTGATTGTAGTAAACAGCTACTCTATCGGCATTTAACTTCGGAAATATTTCCCTGTCCTTTGCACTATTTTGAAATGATCATTGGTATTACCATCTTTCTTCGTTGCTCTGATCAGTAGCAGAAGCATTAAACTCCGCCCTTGATTTTATTTTTTGCAATTGCCTGTCGATGATGAGTTGTGCAATGAGTGATGCTGCGTTTTCACCTTCCTGTTGCTGTAGTAACTGTTTCATTCTTTCTTCATGTACATCAATACGGTAGAGATAGAAGATGAGTTTTTCAAAATCTGTATTGATGAGATGATTGATGTGTTGAGTGAGTTGTTCTTTGAGTTCAGTAAATGAAATATTAGCCGGAATCTCCAGCGACAGTTCTTTATTAAGCAGCAGAATAATATCATCATCATTATCAGTCATTGTCTGCACTTTTCTTTTTTTTGAATCCTGTAAAAACTACGGTAAGCAGTATGGCCATAATAATACTTTTCCCAATCACAGAGCTAACGGTTGTATTGGCATCATTAGCGAACCATTTAAAAAAAAGATAGTTGATTACTACACAGATGATGAAGTTGATGACAAGCAGGATCAGAAATTGTATCATTTTTTCTTTCTTCATATAAATCTTATCTCGTTGTGAGTTTATTTTCCATTACACCAGTGCCGAATAATGCAAAATCATATTTCACCGGGTCCCGTTCATCCAAGTTACGAAGATTGGCAGTGAGTTCCAATGCTGCTTCCCAGTCATCCTGTTTACGATGCAATAAGCCAAATTGCCTTGCAACTCTTGATACATGTACATCCAACGGACAAATGAGTTGTGATGGATAGATATTTTTCCAGAGGCCAAAATCAACTCCTTTGTTATCATCTCTTACCATCCAGCGCAGGTACATGTTCAACCGCTTACAGGTTGATTTTTGCACAGGTGATGAAATATGTTTCTCTGTACGTTTTAAATGTTCCTGCAAAAAGAAATTGGTTTTGAAATGATTCAATCCTTCTTCTACTGTCATTCCTTTTGCAGGAAAGAATGCATTTTCCAGTGACGCATGTTTTGTATAGTGCCGTTGAAAAAACTCAATGAAATAATAAAGATCATCTGCAGTAAAGGTCCGGTGCTTAAATCCTGCTAATCTTTTCAATCCATTGATATCATGATTCAGACAGAATTGATGTGGCTGCATGTCCATCAACTGCATCAACTCTTTTGCTTTGTTGATGATGGTGGTGCGGTTACCCCATGAAAAGATGGCAGCAAAGAAGCCTGCAATTTCAATATCCTGTTGTTTGATAAACAGGTGAGGAATGGAGATAGGATCATCTTTAATGAAAGCAGGTTGATTGTATAAATCAACCTTCGTATTGAGTAATTGTTTTAAATCCTGCTGTTTCATCAGCCAATTGCTTGCTCCAAATCAGCAATCAAATCATCTGCATCTTCAATACCCACACTTAAACGGATGAGTGATTCGTTCAAACCATTTTTAATGCGTTCTTCTTTTGGAATACTCGCATGCGTCATACTCGCCGGATGATTGATCAAGCTTTCTACACCACCCAAACTTTCAGCTAAGGAAAATAAATGAGTGGAGGATAAGACTCTTCTTGCTTCTTCCAGACTATCATTTTTCAATTCAAAGCTGATCATACCACCAAAGCCACGCATCTGTTCTTTTGCAATAGCATAACCCGGATGATCTGTAAAGCCCGGCCAGTAAACCTTTGCAACTTTTGGATGTGCCTTTAACCAGTATGCAATTTTTTCACCGTTTTCACAATGTGCTCTCATGCGAACAGCAAGAGTTTTAATTCCACGAAGTACCAGGAAACAATCCATTGGCCCGGGAACGGCACCACAACTTTTCTGGATAAAATATAATTTTTCACGAAGCGCCGGATCATTCATCACCAAACAACCTTGTATCACATCACTATGTCCACCGAGATATTTTGTTGCAGAGTGCATCACCAGATCAGCACCAAGATCTAGTGGGTTTTGCAGATAGGGCGAAGCAAATGTATTATCAACACAAAGCAATGCACCGGCTTGTTTTGAAATAGCTGCAATGGCTTTGATGTCAGTGATATTCATCAGCGGATTGGTTGGAGTTTCCAACCAGATCAATTTCGTATTGGCAGTAACAACAGCTTTTACATTTTCAGGATTGGTTGTATCAACATAAATAAACTTCAAACCAAACTTTTCAAATACTTTCATGAACAGGCGATAAGTGCCGCCATACATATCACTTGCTGCAATGATTTCATCACCCGGACTTAATAATTTAACAACCGCATCAGTTGCTGCTACACCACTGCCAAACACCAAACCAAACTTCCCATTTTCAATGATGGCGACTGCTTCTTCCAATGCCTTACGGGTTGGGTTTTGACTTCTTGCATATTCAAATCCTTTGTTTACACCGGGTGCTTCCTGCACATACGTACTGGTTTGATAAATGGGGGTCATGATAGCACCGGTAGAAGGATCAGGATGTGCACCTGCATGTATAACTTTTGTATCGAGATTCATTCTGTATGTTTTATTTCGTCTGACGCCCACGTCTGACGAATTGTTATGAATTGTTTGCACCATCAAACTAGGGCGTCAGATGGCGGAGTGCAAAGATGAGGAATTACAAAAGATTCGCCGCATTGAAATAACGCCATTCGTAATTATTAACAGCATGCGCTGCTTTTGCCCCGATGGGTTGCTGCAACACATCTGCACGGATCATTTTTTCTGAAACAAGTTTTTCTCGACTTTCCTGCAAAAGAGCTGTAAAAGCAGGGGTTTGCATCCATTGCTGCTGCGGGGGCTCGTAACCAATTTTATCTGTTCGGTAAACAATAGTAGAAGGCAAGGAATTTTTCATGCTTTCACGCAGAATGTATTTAGTAAACCCATTGTGTATTTTGTAATGCGATGGTAAGGAGAAAATAAACTGTACCAGTTCATGATTTAAAAAAGGCAAACGCACTTCAACTCCATGGGCCATACTGTTCCGATCGGCATAGCGGAGCAATTCTTCCAAACCAAACTGCATCGTGTTATAATACAAGAGATCATTCAGTTTGCGGACGATGGGTTTATAAATTGTTTGTTTATTGATGTTTGTTTTAAAATAGTCTGATTGAAAACCGGCATTAAATTTAATTTCTTTATATGCTTTGCTTTCTAATTGCACTGCGGCCAGCTCAGGAAACCTTGCGGCCAGTTTGTTTTTCCAGCTCCATTCAAACGGAATTTTATTTTTCACCAGTGCATTGCGTTCAGCAGTTAGCATTCCGCTTTTAGCTTTTTCATGTAAAAACCAATGAATGTATTTATGATAGCCTGCTAATATTTCATCAGCACCTTGTCCATCAAGGATCACTTTTACTCCATGCTGTTGTGCCAGTTCATATACTTTGTATTGTGCATAGATGCTGCTTGATTGAAACGGTTCTTCCTGATGATGCAATAATTGTTGCCAATCGCTCAATAAATTTTCTGCTGTTGGCGTACTAAAGTGTTGCTGCAATTGAAACTGAGCAGCTACTTGTTTGGCATAAACTGTTTCATCTTTTTCAAAACCGGGGAAAGAAGCGGTGAAAGTTTTTAGTTTGTAGTTTGTAGTTTGTAGTTTGCTGATTGTAGCTGCAATGGATGAACTGTCCAATCCGCCGCTCAGCGATGTGCCAACTTCCACATCGCTCCGCAATCTTCTTTGTACAGACCTGTTGAGCAATTGCTGAAACTGTTCAACCGCTTCTGCTTCGCTGATAGCAGATGTTGTTTCTTTATCCAGGTCCCAGTACTGCACAATTTCATTGTTGCCATCACGCAGGTTGAGTTTGAGATAATGTGATTGCGATAAACTTTTGATCTCCTGGTAGAATGTTTGCGACAGATCAACCGGATTCTTTACCCAACCCAAACCAATATAGTTGAGCAGCATACTATGGTCGATTATTTTTTGTGCACCCACTGCCCACAACGCTTTCATTTCACTGGCGAATAAAAACTGGTCACCATCAAAAAAATAATAAAATGGTTTTTCACCAAAGCGATCTCTTGCTGCAAACAATATTTGCTCCTGCTCATCCCAGATGGCAAACGCAAACATCCCGTCGAATTGTTGAAGGCAAGCTTCTTTCCAGTAATCATAAGCAGCAAGGATAACTTCAGTATCGGATTGTGTGCCGAACTGGTAACCTTTCTTCAACAATTCATCTTTCAGCTCAATATAATTATAGATCTCTCCATTGTAAGTAATGCTGTAGCGGGGTTTCCTCCCCTCTCCAACAGGAGAGGGTTTGGGGTCGGACGATAAATGTCTGACTCCGGCCATAGCGCCGGAGGTGAGGTGCATAGGTTGTTTCCCTGTATCACTTAAATCAATAATGGCCAGGCGTCGGTGACCTAATCCAACAGTATTGCTTTCGTTGATCCAAAGGCCTTCGCCATCAGGGCCACGGTGTGCAATAGCATCTGTCATCCGTTTCAACCGATCTGTTGAAACATGCTGAGGGTTCATTGAAATAATTCCTGCAATACCGCACATGCTGTAAATATTCAAAATTCAAGACACAAAATCCAAAAAATAAAAAACTCCGCAGTTTATTTTGCGGAGTTTTATTTTTATCTGACTAACAAATTAAGTTCACTTCTTACCTTCTACCTCTTTCTTACCACGAAATTGGCAACTTTACTATCACATCATCCCAATCCATGATCAGGTTGGTACTTTTTTCAGATGCTTTTTCAAAGACCATGGTAAAAGACTCGGTACTTTCCGTTGTTTTTACAACAGCACATTCAACACGAACAAGATCTTTTGAAGCATCATATTTAAATGCACCCCAGATATCAGTTTCTTTGTTAATGATAATCGTCCATTTGGTTGGGTTCTCCAATGCATACATGGTATAACGGCCTTTCTTCACCAGTTTGCCGCCAATTTTTACATCACGGTAAAATTCAACTTCTGTTGCTTCGTTAGCACCTAATCGCCAAACTTTTCCATCTTCCACCAGTTCCCCAAAAACCTTACGGCCACTTTTAGATGGGCGGCTATAAATAACCCGGGCAATCAATGGCTCGGTTACTTTATTAGGTTGAATCCGGAGAATGGGATAATTGACAGGATAATATGCCATGTCCATCGGCGATTTATCCAGGGGAGGCAATTTACTTCCGTTTTGAGCTGTTGCTGTAAACCCGGCGGCAACAAGTACAAGAATCATCGATACTAATTTCATGGTTCTGTTTTTTCTGTTTTATTCTAATAAGACGATCAAAAAAGGATTCTCCTTTGTTTAACTGCTGGAAATCATTTGATAGACTGGTTTTATTCTTTGAAGGTTGTTTTTTCAAAACGTAAATTTAGATGAAACATTGCTGCTGGAAATCACCATTTATCCTGTTTGTGAGCAGAGTTGCGCAGGTTATTGTAATTTAATATTGCATTTTAGTAAACTATATGTATCAAGAAATTAATTATCAAACAGCCGAAGAAGCCTTATCGGTAATTCAAAGTGGCCAACGTGTATTTGTGCAAGGCAGCGCCCAAACACCCTTGTATTTGTTGCGGGAGTTAGCCAAACAGGCCTATCGTTTAAACAATGTAGAACTGGTTTTTATAACCGTGCAGGGTGATATTACAGTAGATAAACCTGAATACGAAGGCATCTTTAATATCAACTGTATGTTTGTAAGCAACAGCATTCGCCAGGCAGTGAACGAAGGCCGGGCCGATTTTATTCCTGTGTTCTTAAGTGATATTCCTGATCTGTTCAAGAAAGGTTATCTGCCCATTGATGTTGCTTTGGTTCAGGTATCACCTCCTGATGCACATGGTTATTGTTCACTTGGTGTGAGTGTGGATATTGCCCGCAGTGCAGTGAATACAGCCAAACATATTATTGCACAGGTAAATCCCAATGTGCCACGCACACATGGCGACAGTTTAATTCATACCGAACGGTTTGCTGCACTTGTATATGGAGATGAACCATTACCCGAAGTGGATTACGGATCCAAAGTTGGTGAAGGGGAATTAAAGATCGGAAAATATATTGCCGGAATGATTGATGATGGCAGCACCCTGCAATTGGGTATTGGTACTATTCCTGATGCCGTATTGAAATCACTCACCAATCATAAAAACCTCGGTGTGCATACAGAAATGTGCAGCGATGGGATCATTGACCTGGTAGAAAGCGATGTCATTAATAATGTAAAGAAAAGAATTCATCCTAATAAAACAGTAACGGGTTTTGCTGTTGGTACGAGAAGATTGTATGATTATGTAGATGATAATCCTGCCTTTGTTTTTTTGGATATTGATTATGTCAATGATCCGCATGTCATCCGTCGTAACCCGAAAGTCATCGCCATTAACAGTGCTATTGAAATAGATATAACAGGACAGGTTTGTGCTGATAGTATTGGCACCACACAATACAGCGGTATTGGCGGACAAATGGATTTTATGCGTGGTGCAGCTTTAAGCGAAGGCGGTAAACCTATTATTGCTTTAACTTCCCGTACAGCAAAAGGAGTCAACCGGATTGTTCCTTTCTTAAAACAGGGAGCAGGTGTTGTTACAACCCGTGGACATATTCATTATGTTGTAACTGAATATGGTATTGCACAACTGCATGGAAAAAATTTACGTCAGCGTGCCAAAGCGCTGATTGAAATTTCACATCCTGATGACAGGGAGATGCTGGAGCGTGCCTGTGTGGAACGGTTCAAACATTTCCGGGTGTATAATTCATTTATTGAGTAAGCTTGTTTTTTACAAATACAAGGAGTTCAGGGAAAAATGCATCATAGCATTGTTGCAGTTCATCAAAATTTTCTTCAAACAAACAAACAGGTTAACATAGGTATGTCATACCTGTGAAACAGTCTGACATATCTTTAGCAGCTATCTCAGGTATGGCATACCTGTAGCAGCATTATTTATTCATCCTGTTCTTTACAAACACAAGCAGTTCAGGAAAAAATGCATCATAGCATTGTTGCAGTTCATCAAAATTTTCTTCAAACAAACGAAAAGCAGTGGCACTTTCTGTTAAGTATGTTGCACGACGCACAACAGCATGTAAACTTTTTTCTATTCCCCATCGTTCATGATAATTGTATAGCCAGTTTTGTGTTTTCATGTAAGGAAAGAAAACTGCAAATCGTTCAGGGAATACAGCTGTAAACGGTTCCAGTATTAGGTAAGTATCTGCTGCAAACTGCTTTAATGAATCATCGCTGAAGATGGTTTTATCAGTTGCCAGGTAATGATCATACACCACATCTACAAATGCGCCACTATATAAACGGTAATGGGGCCGGAAAATCTCTTTTGCTTTTTTTGTTACAGCATGATTATCAGTAAATGTATCAATGGCCCGGTGGAGGTCCATTCCTTTTTGAATGCCGGGCGAATAATCAAATTTCTTTTTGCCTTTCACATAATCGCTGATCATATTCCCGACTAAAATTTCAGGTTCATGAAAAGATAAATAGGCGTGGGCGAGATAATTCATTCAGTTTTTTTTACAGACGGCGACAACTTTTTGCAGAACTGCCGTTTAATTCAGTTCACACAAATATTATTACAATGAAAGTACTTCAATTTTCATTGCTTTTTATGTGCGTAGGTGCAGTTGCACAGGCATAATCAGCACCGGATACTTCCGGCAAAAATAAAATGAACTGCGTATCATGAAGGTAATGGCTTGCCTAAAAAAATCTATGTTTACCCTGAAAGCACAGAGATGTCTCATTCCTCGACATGACGGGTAATACAGTTTGAGCAATTACAATGTTTCCAATTATCGGAGTGCCGTCATTTCGACGAAGGAGAAATCTCACAAACAGCATGCACTCAGCCGACATAAGTTAACATCACCAATGCAGCAGTGTTTGCAACCCCAACAGTTCCTAACTTTACCCCATGCCTTTCAAACTTCAATCACCTTATACTCCCGCAGGAGATCAGCCGCAGGCTATTCAGCAACTCACCGAAGGAATTCTCAACGGAGAAAAATACCAAACACTATTGGGTGTTACGGGAAGTGGTAAAACATTTACCATGGCCAATGTAATTGAGAATGTGCAACGGCCAACATTGGTGCTTACACATAACAAAACACTGGTGGCACAGTTGTATGGCGAGTTCAAGCAATTTTTTCCTGATAATGCGGTGGGATATTTTGTGAGTTACTACGATTACTATCAACCCGAAGCATATATGCCCGTGAGCGGCACTTATATTGAAAAAGATCTTAGCATCAATGAAGAATTGGATAAGCTTCGTTTACATGCAACAAGTGAATTGTTAAGCGGACGAAGAGATCTGATTGTAGTGGCGAGTGTAAGTTGTATATATGGCATGGGTAATCCTGTTGATTTTGAAAATGGCATTATCCGCATTCAGAAAAATCAAACCATTTCAAGGCAGGGATTTTTACATTCATTGGTCAACAGTTTGTACAACCGTTCGCAGGGCGATTTTACAAGAGGAACCTTTCGTGTAAAAGGCGATACGGTTGATATCAATCTCCCTTATGTTGATTTTGGTTACCGCATTACTTTTTTTGGTGATGATATTGAAGACATTGAAACCATCGAAATAAAAACAGGCAAGCGCATCAGCAAGGTGGAGAACGCTGCCATTTTTCCTGCCAACTTATACATTGCACCAAAAGATAAGATGCAGGAAATTATTTATGAAATACAGGATGAAGCCGGAGCACAGGCAGACTATTTTAAAAGCGTTGGCAAATACATTGAAGCACAACGAATAAAAGAACGTACCGATTATGACCTCGAGATGATTCGTGAACTGGGCTATTGCAATGGCATTGAAAACTATTCAAGGTTTTTTGATCGCCGGTTGCCGGGCACAAGACCATTCTGTTTGCTGGATTATTTTCCCAAAGATTATTTAATGGTGATTGATGAAAGTCATCAAACCATTCCGCAGGTAAGTGGTATGTACGGTGGCGACAGAAGCAGAAAATTAGTATTGGTTGATTATGGTTTTCGTTTGCCAAGTGCAATGGATAACCGCCCCCAAAATTTTCATGAGTTCGAAAGTTTGCTCAACCAGGTGGTGTTTGTAAGTGCAACACCCGATGATTATGAATTGCAGAAAACGGGTGGTGTGGTTGTTGAACAGGTAGTAAGACCAACGGGGTTACTGGAACCTCCCATTGAAGTTCGCCCAAGTGTGAACCAGATTGATGATCTGCTCGATGAAATAGATAAACGGGTAACAAAGGGAGATCGGGTGCTGATAACAACACTCACCAAACGGATGGCAGAAGAAATGGATAAGTACCTGCATCGTATCAACATCAAATCAAAATATATTCACAGCGAAGTAGATACTCTGGAACGAATAGAAATTTTAAGACAACTCCGGTTAGGAACCATTGATGTGTTGGTTGGTGTAAACCTGTTGCGTGAAGGTTTGGATTTGCCGGAAGTAAGTTTGGTTGCCATTCTTGATGCAGATAAAGAAGGCTTTTTACGCAACGAAAAAAGTTTAACACAAACAGCAGGTCGTGCTGCAAGGAATGTAGATGGGTTGGTGATTTTCTATGCCGATAAGATGACAGAAAGCATGCGTCGTACAATTGAAGAAACCAACAGAAGAAGAGAAAAACAAATTGCATTTAATATTGAACATAGCATCACACCAACAACCATTATAAAATCTATTGAGCAGGTGATGGGCCAAACATCTGTATTAGACATCAAAGGGTTTGATGTTACAAGACCTTATGCCATTGGTGCTGATGAAGAATTGGTAACCGCTGCCGAAGAGCAGGTTATTTATCAAACCATTCCTCAAATGGAAAAGGCTATAGCACAAACTAAAAAGCAAATGGAAAAAGCAGCAAGAGATCTGGATTTCATGGAAGCAGCCAGGTTAAGAGACGAAATGTTCAGCTTAAAAAAAGAATTAGAATTAATGAAAGGATGAAATGCCTGCCCGGCTTGAAAAGACGGGTTTCGATTACAGAAGGAGCTGGAAGGGATGAGGAAATAAATTACCATGGAATTGGTATAGGTTGATGTTGATCGTAAGCTTATCTTAACCGCATGAAATCTCTTATTCTATTCGTATTTACTTTTCTTTTTGCCTATAATTGTTTTGCTCAGCCTCCAAGATTACTACTTCCAATTGGTCATACCGATAATGTAACTACTGCTCAGTTCAGCCCTGATGGTAGAACAGTTTTGACAGCTTCCTCAGATAAGTCGGCCAAATTATGGGATGTTAGAACAGGGTCATTACTTCTTAATTTACCAAATGAGAATGGTGGCTTTACTCAATTTAGCCCCGACGGAAGTAAAATTCTTACGATTGGAACTGGGTGTGAAATATTTGAAACAAAAACCGGGGATCGTATAAAAAGTTATTCTGGTAACAATTACGCATATAGGATTACCACTTTTCATTCTGCAAACTTTAGTAGAGATGGCAAAATGATTGTAACTACATCTAACAATAATAATGCTGAGGTATGGGATGTTGAAAGTGAACATTTATTAGCGATATTAGAAGGTCATTCTAATGATGTAGATTATGCTGAGTTTAGTCCTGACGGGGAAAAAATAGTTACTGCTTCGTGGGATTCAACTGCTAGGATATGGGATACCAAGTCAGGAAAGTTGTTATTTATCCTAAATCACCATAGTCATTTTGTTATACTTGCAAAGTTTAGTCCTGACGGACAAAAAATTGCAACAATTTCAACTGATTCAATTGCAAAGTTATGGGATGCAGCTACCGGCAAATTGATAACAAACCTCGTGGGGCACACTTATTCTTTACAAAATGTTGCCTTTAGTTCCGATAGCAAAAGAATTGTTACGGCATCAGCAGATAGAACGGCAAAAATATGGGATGCAAGCTCGGGGAAACTACTTACAGATATAAAGGGTCATTTCGACAGAGTTAATTCAGCTTGTTTTAGTCCTGATGGAAACCAGTTGTTAACAGCTTCTGATGATGGGGGAGCAATATTATGGGATGCCTTTACAGGTAAACCAATACTTGAAATTTATAATCACACTTTACCTGTAAAC